>Ga0182024_10001015_pt1 | contig 72982 bp, 65 predicted proteins | sample P32metaG_FD_120480 | JGI IMG/M metagenome (GOLD analysis project Ga0182024, IMG submission 120480) | Permafrost microbial communities from Stordalen Mire, Sweden - P3-2 metaG (Illumina Assembly) | ecosystem: Environmental > Terrestrial > Soil > Wetlands > Permafrost | place: Sweden: Stordalen...
CATCTTGTGGGCGTGGCGCAACTGTTCCTCGGTCTGCCGCTGTTCGGTGACATCTTCGCAGAAGCCGAGCAGGTATTTCGGTTCGCCCTTCTCATCGGGCACGACCAGTTTTTTCGTTCGTACTAACCGCACGCCACGGTGCCGCGTGACCAAAGTGATTTCGTATGACTCACAGGGCTTGCCGGACTCGATCAATTGCGTGTCTTGGAGATCGATGAGATTTGCGTTCAAGCTCGGCATCACTTCGTACACGCTCTTGCCGACGATCTCGCCGCGGTCAATTCCCGTGAGTTCTTCGCCGGCGCGATTGAGATAGACGACCTTTCTGGTCTTGGCGTCCTTCAAGAGCAGCATGGCCGGGACGTTGTCGATGATGACATCCAGGAACGTGCGCGTACTGAGCAATTCCTGCTCGGCTTGTAGCCGTTCCGATATTTCCGATTTTAGCGTTTCGTTGGATAGGCGCAGCTCGTTGGTGCGCAGACGCACGCGCTGCTCGAGGTCGCGGGCTCTGTTTGCAAGCCGCCTTTGTGCTGTCGCCAACCGGTCATGAAGCCACATCGTTTCGAGGAGAAGAATGACAAGCACGAAACTCGCACCCAGCAAGTCGTAACTGCGCCCGGCATACCAGCCGAGATCGTAGCGCGCGGAGCTGATGACCACCGACAGCACGATACCGAACAGCCACGCGCACATGACGACGATGAGCCAGAGATCGAGCACGGTGGGGCGTTTGCGGCGCCACAGCGCGACAAGCGCGATCGGGCTCAGCGTTAACAAAAACGGGCTCGTGCCGGCGCTGACCAGCCGGGAAAAATGGCCGCCTTCGATGATGACAGGCAGCCGGTCCATTCCCACGGTCGAGAGCAGCGTAAAGGCGCAGACCATGATCGCCACACCGACTACGGCTCCGGCAATCGCCCATCCCGGATTGACGCGAAACGCGCCGGACACGTCCTGAGTATCGGTGCGCAGCAGCGCGTAAGCCTGGACGAACACAGGAAGGCCGCCGTGCCAGAACGCATAGAGCCACGCCGTGCTCTGGCTGCCGGCACCGAGCAGGCCGGCCGGGGAGAAAACGCCCGGGAATGTCAGGGCGTGCGGGATAATGATAAGGCCGACGAACAGGTAGCCGCAGGCCAGAGCGAGAAGAGCACGCGAGAGCAACCTGGTGAACTTGCCGAACAGCAGGGTCGCAGTGATCAGGTCGCTGATCGCCAGTGCCGACTCGTAGCTCGATACGAACACCGGTATCTTCGCCAGCGGCATGTGCGCGAATGGCAATACGCAGAGAAAAAGTAGCGCCGATATGCCTATCATCCAAAGCGTCAGGCGCCAGTCTTTCGGTCTTGCCGGCGTCGTGGATAGGTAGGTGTGCTGTTCGGCGTCGTTGTCGGCCGAGCCGTCCATGCCTACGGGCGCATGCGAGGGGATGCCGCCAATACTCATGCCTGGGCCGATGACTGGGTACCGCCGCCGCTCGCCATATTGCTATTGATCGAGACCGCGCCTTGCTGCGTCGCTATGAATTCGACGAAAAGTTTCGCCGGCATCGGCCGCGCAAAGACGATACCTTGCGCAGTATCGAAACCAAGGTCCACCAGGCAGCGCAGATCCTCCAGAGTTTCGACGCCTTCGGCGCATACCGATGCTCCGAAACAATGCGCCAGCTCGGAAACCGTCTGGCAAAGGCCGCGCTTTAGGCTATCCGTCGCACAATTCGCTACGAAGCCTTTGTCGAGCTTTATTTCGCGGAATGGCAGGTCCTTGATCCGCGACAGCGACGCGTAGGCCGATCCGAAATCGTCGATTGATATCCAGATATTGTAGAGCCGAAGCTGCGTCGCGATCTCGTAGATCCATGCCATGTCCCGGATGGCTTCATCCTCGGTCACTTCGACGATAAGGCCCGGAAATTTCGGATGTGCCGGCAGGGCGTTGCGTATGAAATCGACAAAGCCAGGGGCGCAAAGAATCGAAGCCGGCACGTTGATCGACAGTTTCAGCGGATGTCCCTGTTCGGCGAAGGCGAGCCAATCCGCCATGACCTGCTTGACGACGAAGAGCGTCAGCGGCTTGTAGAGCGGATCGCCGACCGGCGGCAGCAGCTTAGCCGGCTCGATGATGCCGTGTTTGGGATGCCGCGCGCGGACGAGCGCCTCGGCGCCGCAGATACGAAGTAAACGCAGGTCGATCTTGGGCTGGTACCAGACTTCCAGCCAGTCGTTGTCGAGCGCTTCTTGGAGAATGCGCTGCTTGGCTGCAGTCGATTCAATGACAGTTTGTTGGCCCGCCGAGACGCTGCCGTCCGACTCCGCAGCCGCCTGTATCGCGGCCCTGAATTCGGTTACGCGAAACGGCTTGTGTAAGGACGGCAGCATGCGCAGGCCGCGCGCTTTGCCGACCTGCTCGAATTTGCACAATGTCGCCTGCTCGTGGCCGCTGTTCAGAATAATGCGCCCCGCGAACTTGAGAAATTCGAGTTTGCGGATGACGTCGACGGCGTCCGATCGGCCTAACACAAGGTCGAGAATCAAAATATCTGGCGGGGCACGCTTACTTCCAGCAAGAACTCCAGGGGATCGGAAAAATGCTGTGCCACCAAGCCGAATGACGTAAGTGCTGTGCAGACGAAGATTCCAATCTGGACTTCGTCATCAAGCACAAGCGCGGTATGCGGAGGCCCTGAATGCTGGAACTCGCCCATTATGCGTCCCTGAACGGCTTGGCTTCTTTTCGCTTCTCCCGGTTTAAGGACGGCTTAAGTTCCACCTTGCGAGTGTATGAGGGATTTTACCGACAGCAGAACTGCGTCAGTATTTTCTCTTGGGCTCAACAGGCTCCAATCGAGCGGCGATGGCGAATGCGCCTCGGTTTATTCTTGCTGCGCGCGAATGAAATTGATGATTCCTGAGAAATCCGATCCGCTGTGGCCTTGCTGCGCGAACTCTTCGTAGATTTCGGCGGCATGCGCGCCGATGGCGTTCTTCACCTTCACCGACTTGGCGGCTTCGCGCGCCAGCTTGAGATCTTTGAGCATCAAGGCGGCGGCGAAGCCCGGCTTGTAGTCGTTGTTCGCCGGACTCGCCGGCACCGGGCCGGGCACCGGGCAGTAGCTCGTCAGGGCCCAGCATTGGCCCGAAGATGCCGAGGCGACGTCGAACAGCGCCTGGTGCGACAGGCCGAGCTTTTCGCCCATGACGAAGGCCTCGCCGAGGGCGATCATCGAGGCAGCGAGAATCATATTGTTGCAGATCTTCGCCACCTGGCCGTTGCCGGCTTCGCCGCAATGCACGATGCGCTTGCCCATGCGCTCCAAGACCGGCTTGCCGCGCGCGAAAGCATGTTCAGTGCCGCCGACCATGAAGGTCAGCGTCGCTGCCTTGGCGCCGCCGACGCCGCCGGAGACCGGGGCATCGAGCGTGGCGATGCCGCGCGCCGCCGCTAAGGCATGCGCCTTGCGGGCGCTCGCCACGTCGATCGTCGAGCAATCGATAAACAGCGTGCCTTGGCGCGCCCGTGGCACGATATCGTTCCAGACCGACACGACGTGCTCGCCCGCCGGCAGCATGGTGATGACGACATCGGCGTCCTCGACGGTGCTGCGGGCACTGGCGACGATCTGGACGCCGATGCGGGCCGAGGCTTCGCACAACGCCGGCACCAGGTCGAAGCCGAGAACGTGCTCGCCCGACTTGACCAGGTTGGCGGCCATCGGCGCGCCCATATTGCCGAGACCGATGAAACCGATTGCCGGCATGGCAGTCCTCCTTCAAGTTTCGAAATGCAGCTCAAGCTCACCCACGGATCTGAAGTGCCGTTCGACGATATCCGGCGTCACCGCTTCGAGTTTGTCCGGGCGCCACGCCGGCTTGCGGTCCTTGTCGACGATCGCTGCGCGAATGCCTTCGATGAAATCATGCCCGGCAATGCACGCCAGCGCGATACGGTAATCCTGCTGGAAGCACTCCTCAACGTGCTTGAACGACGCGGCTTCACGCAAGTTGCGGAGCGTGATCTTGAGCGAGGTGGGCGAGGCCTTGCGCATCGCGTCGAGCGCCTCAGCGGCGCCATCGGCGTCGCAGGCAGATAAACTCTCGACGATCTCTTCCACGGTTCCGCGTCTGAAACAGTCCTCGATCCAGTCTCGCGCTTTCAGTAACTTTCCGAGCGATGGAGATGCTCGGAGCGCGCCGAGTGCCACCCACGCTTCTTTAGTGTCGCGACAATCGGCGAGCACGGAAGGAATTTCGTTTAGGCGCGATGCAGGGATAGGGTTGTTTCCCAGACCGCAAATCAGGGCGTCCTGTGCATTGAGGCGGTTCCCTGTGAGCGCGACATAGGTGCCCAATTCCCAGTGAGCGCGCGCCAACACATACGACACGCCGACGTCGGGAAAGAATCCGATGCCGACTTCCGGCATAGCGATCGCGGAGCGCTCAGTGACCACGCGATGCGCTGCATGCGCCGAAAGCCCGACGCCACCGCCCATCACCAGTCCGTCCATGATCGCGATCACCGGCTTCGGATAGCGCGCGATCAGCACATTGAGCTTGTATTCTGTGGACCAGAATTGTGCGGGCAGCGAACCGCCGGATTTCGCCGCGTCATACAGTGCGCGGATATCGCCGCCGGCGCAGAACGCGCGCTCGCCGGCGCCGTCGATGAGTACGGCGCCGACGGCGGGGTCCTCGGCCCAGTCGCGCATCCGCGCCGTCATCGTTGCGACCATGTCGAGGGTGATAGCGTTAAGCGCCTGCGGCCGGTTCAGCGTCAGCCGGCGCAATGACCCCAGTGCGCGAACGATGAGGTCGCCCTCTTGCAGAATGACTTCGCTCATCGCCCGACAAGGTATCGCGCCACAATGAGGCGCATGATCTCGTTGGTGCCTTCGAGAATCTGGTGCACGCGCAGATCGCGCACGATCTTCTCGATGCCATATTCGGACAGATAGCCGTAGCCGCCGTGCAATTGCAGCGCCTGATTGGCAACGTCGAAACAGCTGTCGGTAACGAAGCGCTTGGCCATGGCGGAAAGCGCCATCGCGTTCGCTTCGCCGCGATCGAGCGCCGCGGCGGCGCGCCACAATAGAGCGCGCGACGCCTCGAGCGCGGTCGCCATATCGGCGAGGCGGAATTGCAGCGCCTGAAATTCTTCGAGCCGCTTGCCGAAGGCCTTGCGCTCTTTCATATAAGCCAGCGTTTTTTCCAGCGCCGCCTGGGCGCCGCCGAGCGAGCAGGCCGCGATATTCAGTCGGCCGCCGTCGAGGCCGACCATTGCGATCTTAAACCCAAAACCTTCCTCGCCGAGCCGGTTGCCGGCGGGAATGCGCGCGTCCTCGAAGAGGACGGCGCGCGTCGGCTGCGCGTTCCAGCCCATCTTGCGCTCGTTGGCGCCGAAGGAAATGCCTGCGGTGTCGCCCGGCACGATGAACGCCGAAATGCCCGACGCCCCTTCGCCGCCGCTCCGCGCCATCACGACGTAAAGATCGCCCGCGCCGGCGCCGGAGATGAATTGTTTCTGCCCGTTGAGCACGTAGTGATCGCCGTCACGCACCGCGCGCGTGGTCAAGGCTGCGGCGTCTGATCCTACGCTTGGCTCGGTCAGGCAATAGCTTGCCAACAGTTCCATCGTGCACAGTTTCGGCAGCCATTGCCGCCGTTGCGCCTCGGTGCCGAAGGCGTCGATCAGCGAGGCCGTCATGTTGTGGATCGACATATAGGCGGCGACCGTGGGACAGCCCGTCGCTAGCGCCTCGAAAATCAAGGTCGCGGTCAGCCGCGACAGGGCGGAGCCGCCGACATCCTCGGCGATGAAGACCCCACCCATGCCAAGCGCTGCGGCCTGGCGCATCTCGGCTACGGGAAAATGCCTGGCCTCGTCCCACGCCAGCGCGTTGGGCGCGAAATGCTCATCGGCAAAAGCCCGCGCCATGTCGCGCACGGCGATTTGCTCGGCGTCGAGCGAAAATTGCGGTGAAGCGCCGTGAGTGGAATCGAGCATGAAACTCCAGCCCTCGTGGCCGGTTGGTTTCACTCATTGTCGCATTGCCACACGGGCGCAGCAACGGCGACTTCATCTGCCTTACAGGCGAACGCGAGGATCAAATTCGACAGTCGCGCAGCGCGTGAATTGTTCTTACGAATGCTTCGTGTGGTGACGTCGCACGTAATGGCTGGCGGGGGCCGCCGCGGCCGGCCGGTAGGTCGGATTGACGTTGCAAAATCCGCGATTGCCGGCGATGACATTCGGCACGCAGGCGTCGAAAGTCTGATACTGGCAATCCCAATACATTTCGCCGGTACCGATATTCATCACCGCGCACCACGGTGCGTCGCCGTAACCCGCATGGCTGGACGGCATTCCCAGGCACAGCAACGCTGCTGCGCCGGCGATTGCCCATACGATCTGTTTCATGGCGTTCACCTTGGATTTCCACCCCGCCCTTGGCTTCTGTATAACCCCTAGCCGTTTCACCTATTCCTGCCTTGATAAAGATCAACTGGGGGGCGCCGGCATGGACTTCACTTTACCGCCCGAAATCGAGGATTTGCGCAAGCGGACGCGCAGTTTCGTCGAGACGCACGTGCTTCCGCTCGAAGCCGATCATGAAAATTTTTCCGAGCACGAGAACATACCCCTCGCCAGGCTGGCGCCGGTTCAAGCGCAAGCGAGGAAAGCCGGGCTGTGGGCGCCGCAATCGCCCAAGGAATTCGGCGGCATGGCTCTGTCTATCGTCGCCTGGGCGGCGGTTTATGAGGAGGCGGCGCGCTCACTATTCGGACCGCTGTCGATCAACTGCGCGGCGCCCGACGACGGAAATATGAATCTCCTGTCGCGCACCGGCACGCCGGCGCAGAAGGAATGGTGGCTGCGGCCGGTGGTCGAGGGCCAAGTCAAATCGTCCTTCGCCATGACCGAGCCGGCGCCGGGCGGCGGCTCCGATCCGGCCATGATTCGCACCTTTGCGGATAAGAAAGACGGCAAATGGCTGATCCGCGGCCGCAAATGGTTTATCACCGGCGCCGCGGAGGCGGCGCATTTCATCGTCATCGCGCGCACCTCCGACCACAAGCGCCGCGGCCTGACCGCGTTTCTCTATCACCGCAACCAGCCCGGATGGCGCATTGTACGTCGCATTGGCATCATGGGACCCGAGGAGCACGGCGGGCACTGCGAACTCGAATTCGACGGTCTTGAAGTCGCCGATGAAAACATTCTCCTCGGCGTCGGCGATGGCCTCAAATGCGCGCAGATCAGGCTCGGCCCGGCGCGGCTGACCCACTGCATGCGCTGGCTCGGCCAAGCCAAGCGCTGCATGGAGATCGCCCAGGATTACGTCAATAACCGAGAAGGCTTCGGCATAAAACTCGCCGACCGGGAGAGCGTGCAGATCAAGCTCGGCCAGGTGGCGCAGCGCATTCAGATCGGCCGGCTATTGACCATGCATGCGGCGTGGAAGCTCGACCAGGGCGACCGCGCGCGCAAGGAAGTCTCCATGGCCAAGGTTCACGTCGCCGACACGTTGCACGAGGCCGCCGATACCGCAATCCAGCTCAACGGCGCGCGCGGCTATTCCAAGGACACGGTCCTGGAATGGATCTACCGCGCCGCCCGTGCCGCCCGCCTGGTCGACGGCGCTTCCGAAGTGCACAACATGGTGCTTGCTCGCTTTTTGCGCGAAGAAGGCCGCGATTTCTGGAGCTGGAGCGCGGGAAACAGGGTGTGAGCGGCGTGCTTGCTTCGTCCCGTCTCCTTACGCATAAAGCCTATTGGAACTAGCCTGATCTGCGGCCATCCCGCAGATCGATTTCACTTTCTGAAGAAACTCCCAAGGAGCCAATATGAAACTCGCGTTTTTTGACGACTATAAGCTTGGCGTCGTGGTCGGCGACAAGATAGTCGACGTTTCCGCGGTGACCAAAGGCATCAAAGCGCTCGGCCCGCAGGACGTCATCCGCCGCGTGATCGAGAAGTGGAGCACCTACAAGGGGAAGCTCGCCGCTGCCGCGAAGAAAGGCAAAGGCAAGCCGCTCAGCAAGGTCAAACTCAGGCCGCCGCTGCCGAAGCCGGAGAACATCATCTGCATGGCGGTGAACTACATGGAGGACGGCACGCTGCCGGAGCCGGCGCCGATCAATGCCTTCATGAAGTCGCCGAGTGCGATCATCGGCGACCGCGGCACCATGGTGCTGCCCGACATGGCGGCGAGCGTGTTCGAGGGGGAGGCGGAGATGGCCGTCGTGATCGGCCGCAAAGCCTCGCAGGTCAAAGCCAAGGACGCGATGAAATACGTCTTCGGCTACACCAACTTCATCGACGGCTCGGCGCGTGGTGTGGTGCCCCCGACCAACGTCTTTTATCAGATGAAATCGCGCGACACTTTCGCGCCGGTCGGTCCCTATATCGTCACCGCCGACGAGATCAAGGATCCGCAAAAGCTGCAGATCACGCTTACCAACAACGGTGTTGTGTATCAGAATTTCAACACCAGCGACATGGCGCACAAGATTCCGCGCTGCATCGAGTGGGTCACTTCGATTCACACGCTCGAGCCCGGCGACATCCTGGCCACCGGGACGAACCATCGCGGGCTCAATCCGTTCATGGACGGCGACAGGATCGAGCTCACTTGCGAGGGCTGCGGCACGCTGCACATCACGGTGCGTGATCCTCTCAAGCGCACCTGGGCACGCATTACCCGGCTGCAGCACAAAGAGAGCGGCGGTGAAGGCGTGCACACCAAACAGACCGGCGGCAAATACGCGCCGGCGAAGTAAGCTAGCCTGTGGGCTAGCTCCGTAGGGCGGATTAGCGAAGCTTAATCCGCCCTTTTTTCAATTGCGCCACCCGGTATCGATCGCGTCGAGCATGCGCAAATAAGCCGGCCAATCGGCCGAGCCGCGGCCGGAATCGTGATGTTCGTATTGATGTGCGGTCTTTTCGCAAATTGCGACGGGGATCTCGACGAGCTCGCTGCCGGTCGCTTCCATCTTGAGCTGGATGTCGGCGGCTTCGAGCAGCGACTTCATCAGCACGAAGGCTTCGCGCGCGGTGTTGCCGACCGTGAGCAGCCCGTGATTGCGCAGGATCAGCGCGCGGTTCTTGCCGAGCGCCTTGTTGATGCGTGCGCGCTCGCCGAAGTCCTCGGTGATGCCCTCGTAATCGTGGTAGCCGACGCGATTATGGAAACGCACCGCCGGCTGCGACACCATGCGCAATCCGTGCTTGAGGCCGGAGATCGCCATGCCGTTTTCGGTGTGGACGTGGACGGCGCAATTGACGTCCGGCCGCCCCGACAGCACGCCGCCATGCAGCGTGAAGCCCGGCCGGTTGACGCCTGCGGACTCGTCGAGATCGTCGTCCATGCTGGCTTTGACAAGGTTTGACGCGGTGACTTCGGTGTAAAGAAGCTCGTGGCGCTTGATCAGGAATTTGCGCTCCTCGCCCGGCACGCGCATCGATGAATGATTGTAGATGACGTCGCCCCAGCCATAATGTGCGATCAGCCGATAGGTCGCGGCGAGGTCCGTGCGTGCCTGCCATTCGGCTGGCGAAATGTCGGCCTGACTGACGGCGGCAAGCTTGACGTGCGGGTTCATAAGCGGGGCCTCCCTCTTGGTTTGACCCAATTTAACACGATACGGCCGCGCCGCGCACGCCTGATCGATCGATCGTCAGCCGGCTTGGCCAGGGCTTCCGCCAGGACAGCTAAGTGAGCCATCTGCGAGCAGTCTTGAGACCTTTGCGTTAGCCCGGGCGGGTGTCGAGAGGTGCGACGGACAGTCGCCCCCTGGCGTGTGGAACTTGGGGAACTTGCTGACAGCCTGAGCCGGCGTGGAGATCGATGTATGGAACTTCGGTTTCGACCATCCGGTTAGCTTTTATTAATGGCGTCGCGCTACTGACATGTGCTGGGTTAGCTTAATTGGTAAAGCCACCGGTTTGTTTCCGGTGAGTTGAAAGGTTCGAGTCCTTTCACCCAGCTCCAAACCTGTCACAACTTCGTCACCAAAACGCCCATCGGCGAAGCTAGCGCCGACGGCAGGTCGTTTGACCCACGGGCCTTACGAGGCTTGGTTAACCTTAACTGTTAAGCGAGAATCCTGCGAACGCGCCTTCGGCGACCTCGCCTATGCAGTGAATTGTTGACCTTAACGAATTCTAAAGTGTAAATTTTTTCTTAACAGCGACGCCACTATCGGTTCGCTCTAAGCGGCTGGTCATCAAATGCAGTACGATACGCGCGCCTCCCTCTGGGCGGCCGGCGAACTCCAATGCCCGGATCAACGCTCGCGCATAAGCTCTCAAACTCAGCGGCAGCCCGCTTCTCCAAAGCGAGCTGGCTTCTGGACGCGAGCGGTTACGCCGGAACAAATTCTGAAATCGTTTAGCACCCGGGCATTCAAGCGCGAGAAGCCGGATAATCCTGAGCTGATGCTACAGTTCATCGCTCAGGCTCACGCGTGCCAAGCCCCCATTTCCTTCGTGCAGTATTGGGGCAAGGGATTGCGGTCAACGCTGGCGGCGCCGGAATATACTTGCCTGGACTATCTCGACTCGATGATGGCGCGCATTGCCGAGATCTACGAGCCTGGCGTCGAGTTCACACTGGTCTTCACCGATACTCATGCGGCGTTGAATGGTCACTCGCAAGCCAGCATCCATTCGTACTTCCAAGATCTGGTCCTCGCAACGCGTCGCCGCCGGTTCAAAACTTGCCTCCTCAGCGGCTTGGTGAATACGGCCGGTTTGCGGCCCGACGAGGCGCCGGCACGGCAAGTTCCGCCGGCTGACCTGTTGGCCGAATTGCGGGTTAGCGCGGCTAAGTGGTTCAAGGGTGAGGGATCGCCGGACGAAGGCGCAATCCGTTACTTCCGAGCCAATATGGTGGAGCGGAAAGTCATGGAACGTGCGTTCCCGCGTTCCATCTTCATCACCTTCAACGGTAGCCAGTTCAGGAGCCTTTTCCCTGATGGATTGCCGATCCTCTACATGTTTTCATTGCAGCACGGCATCTCCGACAAGCCGTGGTTCCTGCCCCCCGATTTCACTGGCCGGAAGCCACGGCTGAACGAACAATCCAGCGCTCCATTTCGGCCGGCATCGGAATCGCGGGACGGGCCGGCGCTATGACCGAGTACAATGTGCTCGCCGCGGGCGATACCGCGCTCATTGTCGATTTTGGCAACCAGGTTGATCTGAACGTCAGCGCGAAAGTGCTGGCACTCGCGGGACGGCTCAATGCACTCAAGATCGACGGCGTAATCGAAACCGTACCGACGATTCGATCGCTAAGCATCTATTACGAGCCCCTCACTGTCTCCGCGATTGGGCTCGAGCGGCAGGTCGCAGATATCCTCGAACATCTGGAAGAAGCACCGGCAACGGGCCGCACCTGCGATATCCCCGTCTGCTACGACCCGGAGCTCGCCCCGGATCTCGAACAGGTCGCCTTGCAGTGCAATCTCCATCCCGCTGACGTGGTCGAGATCCACAGCAGCCGAACCTACCACGTCTACATGCTCGGGTTTCTGCCTGGCCTCGCCTACCTGGGTGATCTTCCGCCAGAGCTTGCTCTGCCCCGGCGCACGACGCCCCGGCCCAGGATCCCGGCGGGATCGCTTGGCATTGGCGGCAAGCTGACCTGCATCTATCCAATGGCAACGCCGTGCGGTTGGCATCTGATCGGCCGCTCGCCCATCTCGCTTTGGGACCCGGCTCTCACGCGAGGAGCGCTGCTGCGGGCCGGCGACAAAGTGCGGTTCAAGCCCGTGAGTCTGCACGAGTACCGGCGCGTCTGCTCCGACGGGATCGTTGCCCTACCGCAGCCGGATACGAGTCATTGAGGACCGCATGTCAGCTGCGTTGCGTATCCTCGAGCCAGGGCTGCTCACGACGGTCCAGGATCTTGGCCGGATCGGCTACCAGCATCTTGGCGTGCCCACGAGCGGCGCACTCGACCCCGTAAGTTTCAGGGCCGCCAACATCCTCGTCGGCAACGCACCGACCGAAGGCGCGCTCGAGATAGCCTATGTCGGTCCGAGGTTTATTATTGAGGCTGACAGCGTCAATCTGGCCTGCGCCGGCGCCGAAGTGTCCGTCGACGTGCTCGACGATGAAGCCGCGGTGAACGGCGTGCGCTACTCATCGATGCAGAGTTTTCGCGCGCGCCGCGGACAAGTTGTCCGCGTCGGCCAGACGGCCGGATGGTCGCTCGTCTATTTGGCGGTCGAAGGCGGCTTCGATATCAAACCGGTGCTCGGCAGCGTTTCGACCTATGTCCGCGGCCATATCGGCGGTTGGCAAGGCCGTGCGCTCGCTGCGGGCGATACCTTGCCGCTTCGCCAAAGCAGCGCCGGCAAAAGGGATGAGTTTCGTCTTGAGGGGCTGGATCTTACGCGGCCTTCTCGCTTCCGCGTCGTCCTCGGCCCACAGAACACGCGCTTCTCGGACACATCGATCAGGGCCTTCCTCGACGGCGAGTATACCGTAAGCCCGGCGACGGACCGGATGGCCATGCAACTCGCCGGCCCCAGGCTCGAGCATATAGGTGGACACGATATCGTATCGGACGGAATTGCGCAGGGCTCTATTCAGGTTCCGGGACACGGTCAGCCGGTCATTCTCATGGCCGACCGGCAAACGACTGGAGGGTATCCAAAAGTCGCGACCATTATTTCCGCAGACCTGCCCGCCCTCGGCAGGTCGCGGATTGGCGACAAGATCTCATTTCAGGAAGCTAGCGTGGAGGAAGCACAGCAACTTCGCCGAACCCTGCTGCAACAGATTGATGCGATTCCGAGCCGGATTGTGCCGGCCCATCGCACCAGCGACGACCTCACGACCTGTCTTCTGACACACAATCTCATCAGCGGCATCGCCAATGCCCAATTGTCTCTGTCCGTCGAGTAACCGATGACCATAACGAGCGCCCATTCCCAAGCGACATCGCCGCCTGGCGCAATCCATATCCAGGCCCCGAACACGCCGGCCTCGAGCGTGTCCCGCGGCATTATTTGTATGATCATCGCCACCGTTGCGTTCGCAATTACTCACGCGTTGAGCAAATGGCTGGTCGCCGGTTATCCCGTGGGTCAGGTGATGTTCTCGCGCTCGCTTGTCGGATTTGCAGCTTGCGCGGCTTTCCTCCTGCCGATTCATGGCACCTCCATCTTTGCTACCAAGATTCCGGCGGCTCACTGGATGCGAGGTCTGTCGCAGTCGGTCTCTCAGACATTTTCGGTACTGGCATTCAGCCTGATGCCGCTGGCCGGTGCGATCGCAATTAATTTTTCCGCGCCTTTGTGGGCGGCTCTGGTGGCCATCATCTGGCTCAAAGAGCGCGCGGGCCCGGCCCGTTGGGCCGCGTTGCTGGTCGGTTTTTGTGGAGTCCTTATCGTGGCGCATCCGGGTCGCGACTCGCTCACGCTCGGAGCGACCTTTGCGCTTCTCAATGCGATTATGCTGGGAACCGTTACGGTGGCGGTTCGCGGCATGACGCGTACCGAGTCGGTCAAAACACTGCTGATCTGGCAACTTGCGACGGTGTTGTTCTTTCACTCATTGTTACTGGTGTTCGGCGCCAAATTGCCGACGCCCCACGACCTTTGGCTATTCGTCATGAGCGGCTTGACCAATCTCGTTGGGCAAATCTTCTGGACGAAGGCTTTAATGCTGGCGCCGGCTACGGCGGTCTCGCCCTTCTTCTATTTCATGCTGGTTTGGGCTGCAGCGATCGGATTTGTGGTCTGGAACGAGGTCCCAACGACGGCCCTTTTGGCCGGTTCATGCATCGTTGTGGCGTCGGGTCTGTTCCTGTTGTGGCACGAGGCACAAGCCAAGAAGCCTGCTCAGACCGTCTAATTTGAAGAGTAGGACGTCAGGCGGCGGCGGCTCTGACTGCGCCGCGCTCGACCAACTTCCCAATGTTCTCGGCCGGAGCCGGGGCGCCCAATAAATAGCCCTGCACGTTGTTGCAGCCGAGCAGCTTCAGGAGTTGCAATTGTGTCTCGGTTTCGACGCCCTCCGCTACGGTCTTAATTCCAAGGCTGCCTGCGATCAAAATGACTGCTTGGACAATGACGCTGCTGCTTGTGCTTGCATCGAGGTCAGACACGAAGCTACGGTCGATCTTGACGATATCGAATGGAAAGCTTCGCAGATAAGACAGAGACGAGTAGCCCGTTCCGAAATCGTCGAGGGCAATCTGAATTCCGATCTGCTTCAGTCCATGCAAAGTTGACAGCATCTTCTCGCTGTCCTCGATAAAGATCGTCTCCGTGCACTCGAGTACGAGCCGATGCGGCTCAAGACCGGTCGCGGTGAGCACGGATTGAACTGTGGCGACGAAATCCGGCTTGGCCAGTTGAATGGGCGAAACATTGACCGAAACTCTCATGTCGACAGGCCACTGCTTCGCTTGCCGACACGCTTCTACCAGGATCCAGTGGCCGAGTGCGTCAATCAAGCCACATTCTTCGGCGACAGGAATGAACTTGGCCGGCGAGATCATCCCTTTGCTTGGATGCGGCCACCGCATCAGGGCCTCGAAGCCGGTAATCGCGTAGTTACGCAGGTCAACGATCGGCTGGTAGTGAACGTCCAATCCGCCATTGGTAAGGGCTTCCCTAAGCTGCAGCTCAATTTCCCGGCGGCTGTTCACGTCATCATTCATGCGCTTTTCGAAGATGCGGTAGCTGCCGCGCGCTCCGACCTTCACCGAATAGAGAGCGATATCGGCTGCTACGAGGAGCGCGTCGGCGGTCTTGCCGTGATCTGGTCCAATCGCAATGCCGATACTGATGCTCGTCGTGATAACGTTTTGATCGACGTTAAAGGGTTCGGCCAATGCGTCGATTATTCGCCGAGCGGCGGCCTCGACTTCGTCGTTTGACTGGATGGCGGGAAGCAAGATCGCAAACTCGTCGCCCCCGAGACGGGAAAGCACAACCGACTCATCAAGAACCGACTGCAAACGCTTTGCAACCTGAATGAGAAGTTGGTCGCCGGTGCGATGGCCGAGCGTGTCGTTGACTACCTTGAACCTGTCCATGTCCATAAACAGAACGGCGAACCGTAACTGCGAAGAGCGGTCGCAGAGTTCCTGCATTTTCGCGCCGAATACGCGCCGGTTGTGCAGGGAGGTCAATGGATCCTCGGACGCAAGCTTGGTGATGTAAGCCTCTGCCTCTCGGCGCTTTGTAATGTCGGTAAAAGTCTGCACGAATGCTCCGTCCGGGAGCCGCGTTTTTTGCACCTCAATGAACGCCCCGTCGGATCGCTGGAAATTGGCGATCGACGACCTTTGCCTGTCTTGCGAGCCGGCACCGTCATGATCCACCGTCAGGCGATCGTCGCTCCACATTTGCGAGAGGTCATTGCCGACCTTGTACTTGATGAGCTCGTCAAGCTTTGGCGGCGCGTCTATTACGGATCGAGGAAGCAATAGGAGTTCCGCGCATCGTTGATTGATGATCGGAATCTTGCGGTCCTTCGTAACGAGCATGATCCCTTGGCCAATATGTTCCAAAGTGAGCTGCAACTGTCTTGCTTTTTGCTCGGCTCTGGCCTCGGCCTGCAGTATCTTCTCAAGAGCAAGCAACATTAGAGCCGTGAGGAACGCAGCGATCAGGACATTTCGCCGAAGGTTGCTCCAAGCGGACTGGTAGATTTGGTGCTCTTTGGTGCTCACCGTTACCCAGAGAGGATATCCGCTGACTTGTCTTGCCGAGATCACCAGGCTGTCTTGCGCTGTGGAACGCGGTTCAAGGAATGTCCCGTCCTCGGAGTTTTGAAGGCGCTTGAACAGGTGCGTATTGGATAAGTCTTGTCCCAGCGCAAGTTGAGGAATCGCGCCGCCGCCTTCCGAACGCACCACGCCGTCGTCGCCGATCATCGCGACTGAGGTGTCGGTACCTAATTGGATCTGATCGAAGAAGCTGGTGAAGTACGCCGGATCCATTGAAGCGACAACGACGCCCGCAAAAGTGCCATCCTTGTTTAAGAAGCGGCGGGTCAGCTGAACCGACCACTTGCCGCTTGCCCTTCCAATGACAGGCTTGCTGATGAACAACGTATCCTTGGTGTTGTCCACTTGGAACTTAAAATGCTCGCGGTCGCTGATATCAATAGGCTTGGTTATTTCCTTAACGGCATTCGAAGCCCGAGCAATGCCATTGGAATCAACGATCGCAACTTGAACAATGATATTGCTCTGCACGTCCGTTGACTGGACGATTTTCTGATAATCTGTCGTGTCCTTTAGCGCTTCCACCCGGCGGCGCAGGTACAAGATGGTCTTGTCGAGCTCGCCGAGCGAACGCAGGACGTTTTCCTCAAACAAAAGTGCGTAGTTATCATTTCTGTGGACGACCGAGGCATAATCTTGCTGAAGGTCGCGATGGAACATCAACGTGACGCCGGCCCATAGAATGCCAACGATGATCAGACCAAGGACTGCCGATCCACGGCGCTGCAACGCCAGCCTTGGAATATTGAGCAAGTGCAGTTTCATTCGCGAGAGCTTTCGTTGGTTCTTGAGGACCCAGCTCTCGGTGAATCTAACCGGCTTTCTGTAATTTTCGTCTATACATCTGTGGTAAACAAAATATGCAAACAAGAAAGCCGGGGTTGTATGTCGGGCGCAACTTAGCGACATGCGTGTGGGTGGCTTCTTTCTTCGCGAGCTTGGCAAAGTAAAAAACGACAGCGTCACGATTATCGGCGTGGCTCTGCGACTCCGATCGAACTCGGCATGACGATGACGGCGGAAGGCGCCGAGACCGAGGGGCAGCGGTTCGAGATTCTGCGCCGCGAAGGCTGCATGCCGGTCCAGGGCATCTGTTCAGCCGGCCCGAGCCGGTGGTGGGGATTCCGTCCGTGCTGCGCCAGCACAAGCCTTGCGTCCGGGCGGCGTAACCGCGTTCTCTCGGGCTTAAGATCGCGCGCAAAAGGCAAGCGCCTTCAACCCACTAGCGTTGTTCCTTCGGCCTTACGCCCCCATATTCCTGAGCATAGCCTGCCCTCTGGCAATATCGCGTCCGTAAGGGCAAACTCCCCTTTGGAGGCCTATCGGAATGGCGCTACGCGACGTCAAGCTCGACGATAAATACGACCTTGGCCAGCGCCGTGTGTTCGTAACCGGCTTCCAGGCGTTGGTCCGGCTCTGCCTGATGCAAAAGGAACTGGATCGCCGCAACGGGCTCAATACCGCGGGATTTGTCAGCGGCTACCGCGGCTCGCCGCTCGGCGGCTTGGACAGCCAGTTCCTGCGCGCCCGGCCGTTTCTCGAAAAAAGCGATATCCGGTTCCAAGGCGGCATCAATGAGGATCTCGCCGCCACCGCGGTATGGGGCTCGCAGCAGGCCGAGTTGCGCGGCGAAGGCAAATACGACGGCGTTTTCGGCATGTGGTACGGCAAAGGTCCCGGCGTCGACCGTACCGGCGACGTGTTCCGCCACGCCAATTTCGCAGGTTCCTCGAAGCACGGCGGCGTGCTCGCGCTGATGGGCGACGATCACACCGCCGAATCCTCCACCACCGCGCACCAATCCGAATATCACTTCATCGACGTGATGGTTCCGATCCTCAATCCGGCCGGAATTCAGGAGGTGCTCGACTACGGTCTCTACGGCTGGGCGATGTCGCGTTACACCGGCGCCTGGACCGCGCTCAAGACGATGCACGAGACCATCGAATCCACGGCGGCGATCGATGCGAGTCTGGAGCGCATCAATATCGTCAGGCCGGACGATTTCCGCATGCCGGCGGGCGGCCTTAATATCCGGCTCAACGATCCGATCCTGGCGCAGGAAGCGCGCCTGCACGATTACAAGCGCGACGCCATGCTCGCCTTCGTGCGCGCCAACAAACTCAATCGCACCATTACCTCGGGCGGCCGCAATCCCAAGATCGGCATCATCACCACCGGCAAAAGTTATCTCGACGTTCGCCAAGCTTTCGACGAGCTCGGCGTCGACGAGATCAAATGCAATGAGCTCGGTATCCGGCTGTACAAGGTGGGCTGCGCCTGGCCGTTGAGCCGCCGCGAGCTCGCCGAATTCGCGCAAAACCTCGAGCTCATCATCGTCGTCGAGGAGAAACGCTCGCTCCTTGAAGTCCAAGTCCGCGAGGAACTCTACGGCACTCCCAACCAGCCGGTCTGCATCGGCAAGAAGGACGAAGCCGGCAACTGGCTGTTTCCGGTCAAGGGCGCGCTCGATCCGAACGAAGTCGCGATCTGTATCGGCGAGCGGCTCCTGAAATACCACCGGAACGACGATATCGCCGGGCGAGTGGCGCGGCTGAAGGAATTTCAGCGCATCGCCGCGGAGACCAAGGACGTCGCTCAGCGCATTCCGTATTTCTGCTCGGGCTGCCCGCACAACTCGTCGACCGTGGTGCCTGAAGGCATGCGCGCCTATGCCGGCATCGGCTGCCACTACATGGCGCAGTGGATGGACCGCTCGACGCTCGGCTACACCCATATGGGCGGCGAAGGCGCCAACTGGGTCGGCGAGGCCCCGTTCTCAAATCGCCAGCACGTCTTTCAAAATCTCGGCGACGGCACCTACAATCATTCCGGCTATATGGCGATCCGCGCCGCGATCGCGTCGAACACCAACATCACCTACAAGATCCTGTTCAACGACGCGGTGGCGATGACCGGCGGGCAGGCCAATGACGGCGGGCTCACCGTGCCGCAGGTCGCGCGTCAGGTGGCCGCGGAAGGCGCCAAGCGCGTCGTCGTGGTGACCGACGAGCCCGACAAATATCCGCGCGACACCGCGTGGCCGCACGGTCTCACCATCCATCACCGTGATGATCTCAACACCGTGCAGCGCCAACTCGCCGACATTCCCGGCGTCACGGTCTTGATCTACGATCAGACCTGCGCCGCGGAAAAGCGCCGCCGCCGCAAGCGCCACACCTTTCCCGATCCCGATAAGCGCGTCATCATCAATGAGCTGGTGTGCGAGGGCTGCGGCGATTGTGGCGTCAAGTCGAATTGCGTCTCGGTGCAGCCGCTCGAAACCGAATGGGGCCGCAAGCGCACCATCGACCAGTCGAGCTGCAATAAGGATTTCTCCTGCGTCAAAGGCTTCTGCCCGTCCTTCATCATTGTGCACGGCGCGACCCTGAAAAAGGGCACCCGCGTCGCCACCGACCACGATCTCACGCCACTGGCCGACCCGAAGTTGCCGGCGATCGAGCACACCTACAACATCGTCGTTACCGGCGTCGGGGGCACCGGCGTCGTCACCATCGGCGGCATTTTGGGCATGGCCGCGCACTTGGAGGGCAAGGGCGTTGGCGTGCTCGACATGGCAGGGCTGGCCCAAAAGGGCGGGGCGGTTTTCAGCTATATCCGCTTTGCCGAAAAGCCCGAGGACATCCATGCCATCCGGGTCGCGGCCGGCCGCGCCGATCTGGTACTCGGCGGCGATATCGTCGTCGCCGGCACGCAGAAGGTGCTGGGCACGGTGAAGACGGGCGCGACCAAAATAATCGTCAATACTGATGCGTTCCTGCCCGGCGAATTCACCCGCAATGCCGACTTCTCGCTGCCGACGGAGCGGCTCAAGCGCACCATCGTCAGCGATGCCGGCCGCGACAACGCCCATTTCATCGATGCATCGCGGATCGCCAATGCGCTGTTCGGCCAATCCATCGGCGCCAACATGTTCATGGTTGGCTACGCCTATCAGCTCGGCGCCATCCCGCTGGCGGCCGCGGCAATCGAGAAAGCGATTGAGCTCAATGGCGAGGCTGTCGCCATGAACAAGGCGGCCTTCCACTGGGGCCGCCGCGCCGTGCTCGACCGCGCCGCGGTCGAGGCGCTGGCAAAGCCGAAGGACGCTGACGCAAGCGACGCGGAGCATCTGTCGGAATCGTTCGAAGAGACGGTGGAGCGGCGTGTGAAATTCCTCACCGCCTATCAGAATGCCGCTTATGCGCGGCGTTACCGGGCGCTGGTCGACAAGGCGAAGGCCGTGGAGGCGGACCTCGCGCCCGGCAAGTGCGGGCTTGCCGGCGCCGTCGCGCGCTATCTGTTCAAGCTGATGGCCTATAAGGACGAATATGAAGTAGCGCGGCTCTATACCGACGGCGCGTTCTTAAAACAGGTCGCCGGCACGTTCGGCGGCGATAATCTGCGCTTCGAGTTTCATCTGGCGCCGCCGCTGTTGGCGCGCCGCGACAAGGAAACCGGACTGCCGCGCAAGATGAGTTTCGGGCCGTGGCTCCTGCCGGCATTCCGCGTTCTGGCCAAGTTCAAATTCTTGCGCGGCACGGTGCTCGATCCGTTCGGCCGCTCGCTGGAGCGCCGCACCGAGCGGGCGCTGATCAGCGAATACGAGACCATGATCGACGAGGTGCTGGCGCGGTTGACGCCGGACAATCATCATCTCGCCGTCGGGCTCGCCGTCATCCCGGAAAAAATCCGCGGCTTCGGCCACGTCAAGCAACGGCATCTTGCGGCGGCCAAGGCGGACGAGGCGGCACTGTTGGAGCAATTCCGCGCCGGCGCGCCGGTTCTGCTCAAGGCTGCCGAGTAGCGCGGATCGGCCGGCAGGCCGTAGCCGAGGAACACATGAGCGCTCTCACGCTCGAGCTTGGCCGCTTTGTCGCCAATCTCGGCTTGCGCCAAATCCCTGCGGAAGGTGCCGCCATCGCCCGCACCGGCATTGCCGACTGTTTCGGCGTCTTGATTGCCGGTGCGCGCGACCCTGAGATCGCTTTGGTCGATCGCGAGCTGGGTGATGGCGGCGGCGCCATGCTCGTCTCGCTCATTCCCTCCGGCGCCCGGCGCACGCCTGAGAGCGCGGCGCTGATCAACGGCGTCGCCGCTCACGTACTGGATTACGACGACGTGTCGCTCGACGGCCATCCGAGCGCCGTGCTGGTTCCGGCGATTCTGGCCCAAGGCGAGGCAAGCGGATCGAGCGGAGCCGAGATGCTGACCGCCTATGTCGCCGGATTCGAGGTCTGGGCCGAGCTGTTGATACGCGAAGGCGTGCCGCTGCATCACAAGGGCTGGCATCCAACGGCTGTCCTCGGACCCATCGCGGCGGCGGCGGCTTGCGCCAAATTGCGCGGCCTCGACGCCAAAGGCGCGGCGACGGCAATGGCGATCGCGGCCTCGATGTCTTCCGGGCTGGTCGCCAATTTCGGCACTATGACGAAATCGTTCCAGGTCGGTCGCGCCGCGCAATCCGGCCTCATCGCTGCGCGGCTGGCGCATGCCGGATTGACGGCGTCGCTCGATGCGCTGGAGCATCCGGCGGGATTGCTGATGGCACTGTCGCCCGACAGCAAGCCTGAGCTCGATCGTCCCTTCAGTGCCGCGCAAAAAGAATGGCATATCGTCAGTCACGGGCTGAACATCAAGCGCTACCCGATCTGCTACGCGACGCACCGCTCCATCGACGCCGCGCTCGATCTGGTCCAGCGCCACGACCTTAATCCCGGCCAAGTCGAGCGCATTCATGTCTCGACCGGCAGGACGCAGCTCTTGATGCTGCGCAACAGCCGGCCGCAGACCGGACTCGAAGCGAAGTTCAGCATGCAGTTTGCCATGGCCGCCGCACTGGTCGCGCGCCATGTCGGTTTGCAAGAATTGACCGATGACTTCGTGCGCCGCCCCGAGGTGCAGGCGCTGTTCCCGCGCGTGTCGCTCGAAGGCACCGCCGCCATCAAGGAAGGCTCCAATTTCGCGCCTTTCGACGCCGTCGAGATCACGACGACCGGTGGCGAAACGGTCAAAAGCGGGCCGGTCGAACATGCCAAGGGCAGCCACGAGTGTCCGCTGTCGGGCGACGAGCTTTGGGCCAAGTTCGCCGAGTGTCTCGGCGCACAATTCCCGGAGACGAAAAAATCGCGGGCCTTCGAGAATTTGATGATGTTCGACCGGCTCAATGGCGCCGGCGACCTCGCTTTGCAAATCGCCTAAGTTCCACACCCGTTCTGCAAGCTCGCGCCGTACGGTGCAGACATGGTATCTTGATACTATGACCGGCTCATCCAATCCCGCGCCCATTGGCGAAGTCACCGGCGAGGCGCTCCTGGTGCCTGCGGATAACCGCGCCGATACGCCGACCATCGCCGAATCGGCGCCGGCGGCCGAGCCGTTGTTGAGGCCGGCACAGCCTCCGTCCGACGCGGCTCCAGCCGCCGGCGTTCCCGCGGTCGCCACCGAAGTGTCGGGCGCGACCGAGCCAGCCGCGACCGGCGTCGGCGTGCTTCTGGTCAATCTCGGCACCCCCGATGCGGCGACACCGGCGGCGGTGCGGCGCTACTTGAAAGAGTTTCTGAGCGATCGCCGCGTCATCGAAAAGAATTCGCTGTTGTGGAAGCTCTTGCTCAACGGCCTCATCCTGCCGATCCGCTCGCGGCGCAAAGCGCGTGACTACCAGAAGATCTGGAACCACGACAAGAAAGAGTCGCCGTTCAAGACCATCACGCGCTCGCAAGCCGAAAAGCTCGCCGGCATTCTCGAACCGCTCGGCACGCACGTCCTTGTCGATTGGGCGATGCGCTATGCGTCGCCGTCGATTGCGTCGCGGCTGCAAGTGCTTTCGACCTGGGGCTGCGAGCGCATCCTGATCATGCCGCTCTATCCGAAATATTCGGCGGCGACCACCGCGACGGTGTGCGACGAGGTGTACCGCTTCATGATGCGGCAGCGGCGCCAGCCGGCGCTGCGCATTTTGCCCGCGTATTACGACGACCCCTATTACATCGAGGTGCTGGCGTCCTCCCTGCAGGCCGAACTGAAAAATCTGCCGTTCACGCCCGACGCGATCGTTGCGTCCTATCACGGCATGCCGAAGGACTACGTGGCCAAGGGCGATCCCTATGAGAGCCAATGCGTGCGCACCACGGAGCTGTTGCGGACGAAGATGGGGCTCGACGAGACCAAGCTGATGATGACCTTTCAGTCGCGCTTCGGCCGCGCCAAATGGCTCGAACCCTACACCATCAATACGGTGAAGGCGCTCGCCAAGAAGGGCGTCAAGAATCTGGTCGTGGTGACGCCGGGCTTCTCCGCCGATTGCCTGGAAACTCTGGAAGAGATCGCGGTCGACAATGCGCGCGCGTTCAAGCGGGCCGGCGGGCAGAATTTCGCGGCCATTCCCTGCCTCAACGACAGCGAGGCCGGCATGCTGATGATCTGGCAGCTCGCGATGCGCGAGCTGAAGGGCTGGGTGTGAGCGCGCTAACCCACGACGGCTCGCTGGTATCGTGGACGTGGTTCGCGCTGGCGCTTGTCTTATTTGCGGTCGAGGCACTGCGCCCCGGTCGCTTTGCGCTGTGGCTCGGCTTTGCCGCGGCGCTCGTCGGCATTATCGCTTCAGTGGCGCGCTGGCCGTGGCCGGCGGAAGCGGCGGCCTTCGCGGCGTTCACCGCCGTCCTGATTCCGGTCTGGCGCCGTTACGAGCGAAAAGCTTGAAATTTTAAGGGCCAAGTGGGCAGGGCACAGACGCCACCGGCCCCAATCAACCTCTCGTTAACCATATCCGTTTTAACTCCGTTAACCAGCGGTCTGCCGTCCGGCGGCCCGTGCCGGTCGTCGCGTGGCCGATGCAGCGGGGTGGCGCGGACAGGCCGCTTCGGGGCGAGGAGGTCGCAGGTGCCGCGCCGTTGCCGATCACGAAACGTCGCCGGCCTGGTTCGAAGCTTGGCTTTCTCGCGCCTGGCTATCGCGGCGCTCGTGGGTCTGGCCACGATCGGGCCGACGCGAAGTCAAGCGCAGACGGCGTCGCCCGACCCCTACGACGATCTTCTGTTGCAGCCGTCGTTGCCGGGCAGTCCCAACAATCCACCGAGCTTTGCACCGCCGGGAACGGGTGGAACGCTGCCCCCCAATCAGGCGCCGCCGGCCGGAACATTCACGACGCCGTCGCGCATCGGTGCGACGCCGGCTTACGGCAGCCCGACCGGCTTCGGTGCCGGCGATACCGGATTTAATTCCAGCAACACGCCGCGCAAACGTGTGGCCCAGGGGCCCGATCAAGGTAGCGCACTTGCGCCGCCCGGGGAAACCACTTTCGACGCCGTGCCGCCGGAGCCTCCGCAAGTCTCGTCGGTGCCGCCGGTGCTGACGCAGCCGCCGGCCCCCGTCGTCTACCCGGCGAAGGCCGCGCCTCGGCCGGGCGCGGTGCTGCCGCCGCCGCCCACCGAGCTTCCGATTAGCAATCCGCCAGCAGTGGTCTATCCGACGACCGCGGCGAGCCGGCCCGGCGCGGTGCTGCCCATTCCGCCGCCCGAGGATTTCCAGGGCTCCGCCAGCACGCCGCCGCCGGGCACGCCGCCGCCGGCTAGCCTGCCGCTCGGAACGGTGCCGCATGGCACGCTGCCGATCGCTGGCGGAGATCCCTACGAGGCGCTCGGCATCAAGGCCGGCTCGTTTTTGATCTTGCCCGCGGTCGAGCTGTCGGCCGGATACAGCACCAATCCGCAGGCTGCGCCTGGCGGCTCCGGCGCCTTGTATTTGGTCGTCGCCCCGGAACTGCACGTGCGCTCGGACTGGTCGAGCAATTCTCTCACCGCCGACATCACCGGCTCCTATACCGACTACCCCAATAGCAATTTCCAGCCGTCGCTGAACGTGCCTTACCTCAACGCCAAAGTTGACGGGACGCTCGACGTCACTCGCTACACCCAGATCCTGCTCGAAGGCCGCACCATCGTATCGACCGACAATCCCGGCAGCCCGAACATCCAGTTCGGGCTTGTCACGCTGCCGATCGACACCACGGTGGGCGGCACGGTCGGCGTGGCGGAAGAATTCGGCCGCTTCGGTGTTTCGCTCAAAGGCACGTTCGACCGCTCGATGTATTCGAACGGCACCCTGTCCGACGGCGAGAGCGCCAACTTCGACTGGCGCGCCTTCGACCAGTATGCCGGCATTTTGCGCCTCGGCTATGAGATCGATCCAGGCCTCAAGCCGTTCGTCGAGATCGACGAGGACACCCGCGTTCACGACTCGCCGGTCGATATTTTCGGCGAGGACCGCAACTCCAACGGCTCGAGCGCGAAGCTCGGCGCCGACGTCAATCTGTTCGGCTCGCTCACCGGCGAGATCGCGGTCGGCTATATGCAGCGCGACTATCAGGATCCGACGCTGCCCAATATCAGCGGCGCGACGCTCGACGGTTCGCTGCTCTGGCAGGCTACGGCCCTGACCTCGGCCAAATTCACCGCGCAATCGAGTGTCAGCGAATCGAGCGTGCAGGGCGTGTCCGGGGAGTTCAGCCGCAGCTTCAGCCTCGAGGTCGACCACGCGCTGCGCACCTGGCTCATCGCCAACACGATTATCGGCTACGAGAACGACGACTATGCCGGCCTCGGCCGCACCGATAATCACTATTTCGCCTCTACCGGCCTGACCTACAAATTAAATCGCGAAATGCAGCTCAAGGGCGAGGTGCGGCAAGATTGGCTCAACTCCAACGTCACCGGCGTCGCCTACACCGCCTCGACGTTTCTCCTGACCATGCGGCTGCAGAAGTAAGCTTCACTGAAGAGATTTACTCTGTCACCCGGGCCGGGACCCGTATCCGGGCATTGGCCGGCGCGCGTATTAGTGATTTGCGCGTGCTCCTTGATCTTCGTCAAACTACCCCGCAATGATTCGTGGTCAGTTTTTGATGAAACATGGAGGCCGATATGACCGAACCGTCACAAACCCGATCAGGCGGACTTTCCCGGAGAACCACTCTCCTGCGCAGTGCCGCTTGTGCGGCGGGGGCGGTGGTCTCGCTGCTTCCAGTGCGGGAAGCCGCCGCGAAAATGGCGCAGACGGCGGTGGCCTATCAGGCCACGCCGAAGGGCGACCAGCAGTGCGGTAATTGCTCGCTGTTTCAGCCGCCGGGCGCCTGCACTTTGGTCGATGGCACGATCAGCCCGACCGGATGGTGCAAATTCTGGGTCAAAAAGGCCGGCTGAGCACGATCTTCGCCGGCGACGGCTCTGCCTAAACGCGCTGCAGGAGAACTACATTCTCGCATGTCGTCAGCGGCGACATGATCTGCCTCCGTTTGCCCGGCAGAGCGATTAGCCAGCAAACTTTGTTGACGCGCCTTCATAGCAAGACGACGCGGTACCCCCTGGCAACCGCGCCGCCTACCCGCAATTGATCGCATTCGAGATCAATTTCGAGCATAAGCAAACTGACACTATGCTCGGCTGGTTTCTTTGATCGAAATCAAATGGATCGGCGAGGTGACGGATCTGTTGTTGAAAAGCTCTGTTGCCGAAAAGCATCATTCCTCGATGAAAATCGTTACGTGCTGAAATCGACATAGCTAACTCTGAGCTTATTTCCTATTCTGTTTTCACCCCCTGATACATTGCTTGCATGCCTAGGCGCATGCGGCGGCTGAGATTGGTTGGCTCAGGATGCGGGGCAAGCGCGGCCAATTCGTTTCCACGAGGCGTTTGCGGCTCGTCTTTGCCGCCGCATTTGGGCTTGGGCTCTCCGTATTTTTCACGATTGGATTTGCCTCGCGGGCGGAAGCGCTGCCGAGCTTTGCACGCCAGACCGGGCAGCCGTGCGGCGCCTGTCACACCGATTTTGCCGGCCTGACGCCTTACGGCCGTCGCTTCAAGATAGGTGGTTATACGTACGGCGGCGGGAAGTACCGCACAGCGCTGTTTCCCAGTTCCGACGATTCGACCGACAGCAAAGAGAAGAAATGGGTACCGCCGATCTCGATGATGGCGATCGTCGGCTTCACCAATACGGAGGCGCCGCAGCCGCCGCCGACCGATCCGTACAAGACCAACAACAATCTGGTCGTTTCGCCTTTGAGCTTCTTCTGGGGCGGCGCCATCACCGACCATATCGGGGCGTTCGCGCAATTGACCGACGCCGGGCCGCCGACCACAGCTTCGATCGGCAACGATCCCTACGTCCACAACTGGACCTGGGACAATACCGACATCCGCTATGCCGACTCGACGAGTATCGGCGACATTCCCGTTACCTACGGCATTACGGCCAATAACGGACCGACCGTTCAGGATCCTTGGAATACGACTCCGGCTTGGGGCTTTCCCTACGCCGCATCGACGGTCGCGCCCACCCCCGCAGCCGGCACCATCATCGACGGGGCCTTTGCCGCGCATGTCGGCAGTGTCGGCGCCTATGCCTACCTCGACGACATGCTGTACCTAGAATTCTCGGCGTACCGCACGCTCGATGCCAACACACAGAACGCCTTGGGCGCCGATCCATTTGGCGCACCGGGCCAGTTCGACTTTGCGCCCTACTGGCGGGCGGCATTCGAACCGCACTGGGGCAACAATTGGCTTGAGATCGGAACGTTCGGCATGACGGCCGATATTCATCCATGGGCGTCGCCGCCGTCGGCGCCGGTCACCGGCCCGGTCACCACCGTAACTTTCCCGCAAACGGATAAATACACCGACGTCGGCTTCGACTCGCAATATCAATACCAGGGCGGCAATTTCTGGTTCACGTTGCGCGGCACCTACATTCACGAATCGCAAAAGCTGGACGCAAGTTTCGCCAACGGGCTTTCCGCCAATCCGAGCGACACGCTCAACGAAGCAAAAGCCTACGCCTCGCTCGCCTACGGCAACGACAATCGGATCGTGCTGACCGGGCAATATTTCAACACCTGGGGTAGCCCCGATATCGGCCTGTATGGCGGACTTGCCAGCGGCTTCAGCCCGAACAGCAACGGCTGGATCGCCGAGATCGCCTACATCCCGTTTATCAACAGCACCGCGCCGGGCTGGCCGTGGCTCAACGCGCGCATTGGTCTGGAATACACCTGGTACAACCAGTTCGACGGCACCAGCGTCGGCGCCAGCGCCAACAATACGCTGTTCGCCTATCTTTGGTTGGCGATGTAGCAGGCCGGAGGGTTCGCGATGAAAGTAACACTGTTCGGAGCCGCTGCGGTTTCGCTGCTGACCGTCTCGGGCGCATTCGGCGCCGATCTCGCAGCGCCGCCGGTCGCGCCGGCGGCCCCGCCTTTCACCTGGACGAGCTGCTATGCCGGCGGCAACGTCGGCGGCGGTTTGGGGCAGAAGGATCTCAACGACACCGCCGGCATCCTGTCTCCGAACACCGGGTTTACCACCGCCAATCTCGACATCAGCGGTTACATGCTCGGCGGTCAGATCGGCTGCGACTATCAATTTGCGTCCAATTGGGTTCTCGGCATCGAAGGTGCGGCGTCCGGCGGCGACATCGGCGGCAAGACCACCGTCACGACGCCGGGAATTGCCGGCGACACCGCGACCTTCAAGGACACCACGGACTTCTTGAGCAGCGTGACCGCGCGCGCCGGATTGGCGTGGGATCGCTGGATGCTCTACGGCAAAGGCGGCGTCGGCTTCGTCAACGACCGATACAATGTCGCCGACGCTTTCACGACCTACAATTTCGACGGCGTGGAGACGCGTCTCGGCTGGACCGCCGGTGTCGGCGTCGAATGGGCGCTGTGGGACGATTGGTCGGTCAAGCTCGAATACGACTATTACGGCTTCGGCACGCGTAACGTGACCTTTATCGAGGAAAGCGCCGCGTTTCCTTCCGGCCCCGAGAACATCAAGCAGACCATTCAGACCGTGAAACTCGGTCTGAATTTCCACGTCTCTTCTTGGCCCTGAGGATGCGATGACGCCGATGACGGGGAGCGATCGAGCCATTCCGGCGAGTAAACGATGCGGACAAGCCTTATGACGATCGTGAGCCAACGACGAATAGCTTGTTATGCGTCGCTATTTACGCTCGTGTTTGCGCTCGTCTTGGCGTCTCCAGTCCGTGCGCAAAATGCGAATGCCGACGCTGTCCCGCAGAAGGAGGTTGCGGCCAAGCTCGCTTATTGCGAAGTCTGCCACGGCGTCTCAGCGCAAGGCTTCAACGGCTATTACCCGATACCGCGGCTGGCGGGGCAGCAGATCGCCTACATCGAGAACGAGTTGCAGGGCTTCGTCGAGCACAAGCGGACCAACAATATCATGTTCAATGTCGGGCACGTGCTGAGCCCGGCGATGATAAGAGCGCTCGCCACCGACTTCCACGATCTCAATCCGAAACCACTCGGCGGCGCGCCGAAGGACATGGCGTCCGCGGGCGAAAAAATCTTTCAACAGGGATTGCCCGACGCCGGCGTGCCGCCATGCGCCTCCTGTCACGGCGCGGAGGCCAAAGGCAACGACCAGTTTCCTCGGCTTGCGGGCCAACTCTATCCTTACCTCGTGAGCCAGTTGACCAATTGGGCCAGTGAGCGCGGTGAGACCAATTCGAACGTCATGGCGCCGATCGCGCACAACTTGACCCCACCGCAAGTCAAAGCCGTCGCGGCTTATCTCAGTTATCTGGAGTAACGCCGTGCGCGCCCGCAAATCACCGCAAACCGCCGGACAGACGATGCACGCATGGCGCAGCGCAACGGCCGTGGGCCTGCGCGCGGCATTTCTTGCAGCGGTTTTGACGGCGGCCTTCGCCGGTTCCGGTCGCGCCGACGACGTTCAGGCCAAGCTTGGCTACTGCAAAGATTGTCACGGGCCGTCGGCACAAGGCTATCGCGGCTACATGCCTATCCCGCGGCTCGCCGGACAGCAGCCGCAATATCTGGAGAATCAGCTGCGCGCCTTTATCGAGCATCGCCGCACCAACAATATCATGTTCAACGTGGCTCATGCGCTGAAGCCCGGCATGGTCGCGGCGCTTGCCGAGAGCTTTAGGAAGCTCAATCCGCCGCCCATCGGCGGCGCTCCGCTCGGGCTCATCGCCGCGGGCAAGAACATCTTCGAAAACGGTGTGCCCGACGCCAACGTCGCCGCCTGCGCCGCCTGTCACGGTCCCGAGGCCACCGGCAGCGGCGAGATTCCGCGCCTTGCCGGGCAACTCTACCCTTATGTCATCAAAGAGCTGACGGGTTGGGGTCATGAGCGCGGGCAAATTCCGGCACGAGCGGACACGTCGGCCATCATGAGTCCGGTCGCGCACAGCCTGACCAAGCCGCAAATCGAAGCCGTCGCGGCCTTCGTCAGCGAATTAAGGTGATCCCGGTGTTCGGCTTGCCGCTTGGAAAAACCAGAATGCTCGGATTTCGGATGACCCAAAACAGCTGGTCGAAAGTGGCGGTCTTGGCGATGGCTTTCGTGATCGGCTCGGCGTTGGCTAGCCGCGCCGAGAGCCTTGCCGTTCGCAATTGTACCTGGTGCCACGGCGGATCGGCGCAAGGTTATACGCCGGCGCCCCGCTTGGCTGGGCAGCGCTACCAATATCTCGAGAATCAGCTGGTGAATTTCCACGCCCACACGCGCGACAATCCGCTGTCACGGCAATACATGTGGGGCGCGGCGGCAAATCTCACGCCGCAGTCGGTGCGCGATCTTTCGATGTATTTTGCCACGCTGCCGCCGCAAGCGGCCCACGATGGCAACTGGGCAAGCGTGGCGCTCGGCAAAACGATCTATCAGGAGGGCATGCCCGACGACAATGTCGTCGCCTGCGTTGTGTGTCACGGCCCAAATGCAGAGGGCATCGCACAAATTCCCCGGCTAGGCGGGCTGCAATACACCTATTTGAAAAGACGGCTTGAACAGTGGGGCCAAGGCTATCATGCGGCCGCCGGGCCGCCGATGCCCGATATTTCCAGCAGGTTGTCGGCGCAGCAGATTGAAGCGCTCGCCTCGTATCTCAGTTTTATCAAATAGAAGCACCGAGATCAGTGGACCGGCTACACCCCAGCGAATCGAGGGGGTCTGCCATGTCGCTGAGCGGGTATCCGAATTGACCTAGGTCAACGGGCCTACCTCGATCGGCCGCAAAGTGATGCCAGCCGATGAGAGGAGGGTCAAATGACAGACCTGCCCGGTGGAGATGATAAGCGATCACGCTTCAAAGCTATGTGGCGCGTGCTGAGCGATTGGGCCCAGGGGTCTTCTGCATCCGGGGTTTCATGCTGCGGCGAACTGGAAATCGAGCGCATCGCCCGCGACGTGCGTATGAGCCCGGCCGAACTCCGTGCCGTTGCAAAGCAGGGACCTGAGGCGGCCAGCCTGTTGCTTGAACGCATGACTCTACTCGATCTCGATCCGGCGGAGGTCGCCCAGGTCGGGCCGCAAACCTTCCGCGATCTGCAACGCGTATGTTCGCTGTGCGAAAGCAAGCGACGCTGCATGCGGGATCTTTCCCGCGATGCCGCGGCGCCGCAGTGGCAGGATTACTGTCCGAACGCGCAAACGCTGATGGCGCTCGACGTGCTGCCCTGGGCTTCGCGCCGCGAGTGGTAATGGCGAGGCATGCTGACCCCGATCATCACCGCGCCGCTGTTCTACGCGGTGGCCATTCCCGCGGTGGTTTTTCTCGGGCTCGCCAAAGGTGGTTTTTCCGGCGTGGCGACAGGGGCGACGCCGCTCCTTGCCCTTTATCTGCCGCCGCTTGAGGCCGCCGCGCTGTTGCTGCCGATCGTGATCTGCCAGGACGTGATCTCGATCCACGTCTATCGGCGCGACTGGAGCGGCTGGAATCTGAAAGTGCTGCTGCCGGGCGCTGGATTTGGCTTGGCGCTCGGCTGGTTGTTCGCGTCAGACGACGCCATCCGCATTCTTATCGGTATCACGGCGCTTCTTTTCGTCGTGACGGTCTGGCTGCGGGCGGCGCCGGCGCGGCCCCGGCAAAGCACGATCCTGGGCGGGCTGTTCTGGGGCGCGGTCTCCGGCTTCATGTCGTTTGCCAGCCAAGGCGGCGGGCCGCCGTTTCAGGTTTATACGCTGCCGCAGCGATTGCCGAAAATGACCTTCGTCGGCACCACGACGATCTTCTTCGCCGCCGTCAACGCGCTCAAGATCGTGCCCTACTTCATGCTCGGACAATTCTCGACCAAAAACCTCGCAACTTCGCTCGCGTTATTGCCGATAGCGGTCGCGGCGAATTTCACCGGTATCTGGATGGTTAGGATCGTGCCGACGGCGCAATTCTACCGCATCAGCTATGTCCTGCTCTTTATTCTCGGGCTGTTATTGTTCTCCCAAGGCGTCATGCATCTGCTGCACGGACCGCATTGAGAAACGGCGCCACGGCGTCAACTTTAACCGCCGTTGAGGTCGTCCATGATTTTCTTGATCTCGGCGCGGAAGCCCGGCGCGATGTCGGGGCGCGCCAGCGCGTAGGAGACGTTGGCGGCGAGAAAGCCGATCTTGGAGCCGCAATCGAAGCTGCGGCCTTCGAATTGCAGGCCGTAGAACGGCTGCGAGCGCGCCAGTTGGATCATGGCGTCGGTCAATTGGATTTCGCCGCCGGCGCCGCGTTCCTGCGTGCTCAGGATTTTCAGGATTTCCGGCTGCAGAATATAGCGCCCGGTAAGGATGAGATTGGACGGGGCGCGGCCGACCGGCGGTTTCTCCACCATGCTGGTGATCGAGAACATCTTGCCGTTGCGCTCGCCGACGCCGACGACGCCATATTGATCGACGCGCTCGTGCGGCACTTCCTCGACGGCGACGATATTGGCGTTTTTGGGCAGTTCGCGCGCCGCCTCAAGCATCTGCGCCAGACAGCTCTGCTCGTGCTGCACCAGCACGTCCGGCAGCAGCAGCGCAAACGGCTCGTGGCCGATCAATTCGCGCGCGCACCACACCGCGTGGCCCAGCCCGAGCGGTTCCTGCTGGCGGGTGAAGCTCGTCGAGCCGGGCACCGGCAAGTCCTGATTGAGATATTCGAGGACCGTGTGCTTTTGCCGCTCAAGCAACGTCATTTCCAGTTCGAACTGGCGGTCGAAATGATCCTCGATGACGGCCTTGTTGCGGCCGGTGACGAAGATGAAATGCTCGATGCCGGCCTCGCGCGCCTCGTCGACGACGTGCTGGATCAGCGGCCGGTCGACGACCGGCAGCATTTCCTTCGGCATGGCCTTGGTCGCGGGCAGGAACCGGGTGCCGAGACCGGCGACGGGAAAGACGGCTTTACGGACGGAGTTCATGCGATGCCGAATTTCGTTGTGAATGACGGGATCGGAAGGAGCGGCGCTTTGTGGCCAAAATTATCGTGCGGAAGCGGGTTTTCCAAAGTCTTGCCCAATTGCTTGTCCAACTGTGAACGAGGCTGAGATGAAAAAAGCCAGCCTCGACAAAGATTTTAGCCCGGAACCTCTTAGCCCGGAACCGATGGCCGTACTGCAACTGGCCGCCGGACAAAACCGTTCTGCCGCCGGCGGCAAGAACCCGCTGTTAGTGATTCGATGTACATTAGCAGGTGCCTGTTGGGGCGGCCATCGGCGCAGTCGTAAGTCGGGACGAGAAATATGCGTTCTGTCACCATCCTTCGCCGCAGCGCTGCCGTCCTTCTTGGCGCGAGCCTCGCCGCCGGCTTTGCCGGCGCCGCGCAGGCGCAGCAGCCCGACAACTGGCTGACCCGCCTCTTTCAACCCCCGCCGTCAAGCTCGGTTCCCGCATCGAGCCCGCCAACGCAATGGAGCGGGCAGTCCGGCGCCTCCGGCAATCCGCAGATGACAGCGGACGCCATCCGCGCAGCGGCCGCGGATTTCGGCAATTGCATCGCCGGACTGTGGCCCGAGGCGGCACGTCGCGGCATCACGCGGGCGAATTTCGAGCGCCTTACCGCCGGGCTGACGCCGGATCTCAGCATCATGGACAAGCTCGATGCGCAGCCGGAATTTACCAAGGCGCCGTGGGACTATCTCGATCTCCTCGTCAGCGACGACCGCATCGCGCGCGGCCGCGAGCTGTTGGCGCAATATGCGCCGACCTTCGCCGCCGTCGAGCGCGCCTATGGCGTCGACCGCTATATCCTCGCCGCGATCTGGGGCGTCGAATCGGACTACGGCACGCTCGGCGGCGACCGGTCGGTGATCCGCTCGACCGCGACCCTTGCCTGCGTCGGCCGCCGCCGCGAGTTCTTCCGCGGCGAATTTCTCGCCACGCTGGAAATCCTGCAGCGTGGCGACGTGCCGCCGGACCGCCTGGTCGGCTCATGGGCCGGCGCGTTCGGGCCGACGCAATTCATGCCGACGACGTTCACGCGCTATGCGGTGGATTTCGACGGCGACGGCCACCGCGACGTCGTCGATTCGGTCCCGGACGTGATCGCCTCGACGGCGAACAATCTGAAACTCGACGGCTGGGTCAGCGGCGAGACCTGGGGATATGAGGTTGTGCTGCCGCGCAACTTCAATTATCTGCTCGCCGACAGCGCGCGGCAAATGACGATGCGGCAATGGCAGAGCCTCGGCCTGCGCCGCGCCGATGGCCACGCTTTTCCCCACCCGGAGGTTCGCGCTTTCCTGCTATTGCCGGCCGGCGCGCGGGGGCCGGCTTTCCTGATGCTGAAAAATTTCGGCGTCATCATGAAATACAATCCCGCAGAGGCCTATGCGCTCGCCATCGGCCATCTCGCCGACCGCATGCGCGGCGGTGCGCCCTTCGTGCAGGGCTGGCCGCGCGACGAGCGCGTGCTGACGCTCGACGAGCGCTACCAGATGCAACAGCTGCTGGCGCGCCGCGGCTTCGCCATCGGCGACCCCGACGGCCTGATCGGTTCGCGCACCCGGATCGCGATCCGCGATTTCCAGGCCTCGGTCGGCCAGATTCCGGACGGTTTCGCCTCAAGCGACGTGCTCGACCGGTTGCGGCAGCCGTAACGGACGCGCGCCCGCGTCCGGAATTACCCTCAGTTTGACACTATCCCTGCGTAAATTCCTTGCCGTGCGGCTGCGTTCCGGCTTCGGCTTTTTGGCCGCGATGCGCTAGTCTGATCGGGCTTTGGGTTCGTTGGGCGAATGGCCATGACAGGGAATTGGCGACGGCTCATCGGTGCGCTGACGATTGCGGGCGCTGCCGCCGCATCCGTGCCCGCGGCCGCCCAGGTTTATTATTGGAGCGATCGGCCCTCTGCTCCGGGCTACTATCAGCAGCCGCAACAGCGCGATTTCTTCTCGTTCCCGTTCGGCGGCCAGCGCTACCGCCCGCCGGTCGCCGATTATTCGAAGGCGCCGGCGCCGCGTAAATTGGAGACGCCCCCCAGCTCGACCATCGCCGTGGTCGGCGATTCGATGGCCGATTGGCTCGGTTACGGCCTCGACGAGACTTACGCCGATCAGGCGGACACCGGGGTGGTGCGCGAGGTTCGCGCCACCGCTGGCCTGATCCGCTACGATCCGAAAAACGCAGCGCTCGATTGGCCGGCGGTGATCAAGGATCAACTGGCGGCGGAAAAGCCGAGCGCGATCATCGTCATGCTCGGTCTCAACGACCGCATCGCGATCCGCGACGGGGCGCCGCCGGTAAAAGGCGCCGAGCCGACGTCGGCGCAGAAGCTAGCCGCGCCGGCCGACGCTGCGGCGGCGGCCCCCGCCGGCGCGGATACGACGGAGCATCCGGTTCCCGGCCGCTCCTACGATTTTCATACCGATCAATGGGCGGAGCTTTACGTCAAGCGCATCGATGCCATGATCGCGGCGCTCAAGAGCAAGGGCGTGCCGGTGCTGTGGGTCGGATTGCCGGCGCTGCGCGGGCCGAAGTCGACGAGCGACATGGCCTATCTCGACGAACTCTACCGCGAGCGCGCCGAGCGGGCCGGCATCTATTACGTCGACGTCTGGGACGGCTTCACCGACGACCAGGGCCGCTACGCGGTGGACGGGCCGGATTTCGAGGGCCAGATCCGGCGGCTGCGCACCGCCGACGGCGTGCATTTCACCAAAGCCGGCGCGGTGAAGCTTGCGAGCTACGTCGATCAGGAACTGCGCCGCGTCATGTCGAACCATATCGCGCCGGTGGCGCTGCCGGGGCAGGCGGTGCCGGTCAAACCCGGCACGGCGCGGCCCGACGTCGGCCCGGTCTTGCCGCTCACCATGTCGAGCAGCACTAACGACGGCGGGGCTGCCGCCGGCAGCGGCGGCCTCCTCGGCGCCGGCAATGAGCCGGCGCCGCTCGCCTCCGATCCGCTGGCGCAAAAAGTACTGGACCGCGGCGCGCCGATTGCCGCAGTGGCCGGCCGCGCCGACGATTTTTCCTGGCCGCGTCCGCAAGCACCGGCCAATGTCGCGCCGCAGCCGGTATCGCTGTCGCCCACCGAGCCAACAAAAAAAGGCGCCGCCGCGCATGACGACGCGAAGAAACCCGCCGACGCCAAAAAGGACGCGAAAAAGAAGCCGGAAAAGGATTCAGACGCGGTGAAAGATCGCCATTCGCCGCGCGCCGAGCTCGACGGCGCGCCGATTCCGCCGGCGCCGGTCGGGTCGCGCTAGGTTCCGGCCACCTTGGCGCCGGAGGACTCCATGGAAGGCGGATGTATCTGTCGCCAAGTCCGCTACCGACTGACCGGCACGCCGCTCATCGTCCACGCCTGCCATTGCCGTTGGTGCCAACGCGAAACCGGTACGGTCCATGCGCTCAACGCGCTCTATGAGGCAGATCGGGTCGTGCACACCGCAGGCGAGCCGGAGATCATCCCTACGCCATCGGCAAGCGGAAAAGGCCAGAACATCGCCCGCTGTGCGGCCTGCAAGGTCGCCGTCTGGAGCAACTACCCGCAGGCCGGGGCCGCTGTCCGCTTCGTGCGGGTCGGCACGTTGGATCAGCCCGATCGGTGCCCTCCCGGCATCCACATCTACACGTCGTCGAAGCAGAGCTGGGTGGCGCTGCCGGCCGGCGCAAAGGCCGTGCCGGAGTTCTATGACCTCGCCGCCGTCTGGCCGGCGGAGAGTCTGGAGCGGCTCCGCATCATGCGGCAGCGCGCGCCGGGCCGCCCGTGATCCCGACCTCAAGCGCTAATGTGCGACGACCACGTTGCCGGGTGGGGGGAAGGCGGGATTTTTTTCCGTCCCGCGCAACAGCGCCAGCGCCGTTTGCAGCGCCTTGTCATCCTTTGCGTCGGTGGGAACGTATGATTGCGAACCCATTTTTTCAGCTCCACTCGCCTTAAGATGTCCGGGCAGATTCGCCTCGCTGAAACTCATGTCCGCGGCCGCCTGCAAATTCTGCGGAACCTGCTGCTCGACCTTGACGTCCGGGGTGATGCCCTCGGCTTGGATCGAACGGCCCGACGGCGTGAAGTAGCGCGCGGTGGTCAGACGAAGAGCGCCGTTGCTTGGACCAAGCGGAATAATCGTCTGAACCGATCCTTTGCCGAATGAACGGGTACCGATAATGGTCGCCCGCTTTTGATCTTGCAGAGCACCGGCCACAATTTCCGAAGCCGACGCCGAACCGCCGTTGACCAGAACCGTCAGCGGCTTGCCGTTCGTGAGGTCGTTCGATTTGGCGTAAAAACGTTGGTCTTCCCCGGCGTCACGTCCGCGGATCGATACGATCTCGCCGTTTTTTAGAAATGCATCGGATACCGCGACCGCCTGGTCGAGAAGGCCACCCGGATTGTTCCGCAGATCGAGAATGTAGCCCTTGAGGTGATCAGCCGGAACTTCCGAGGAAATATGCTTGATTGCGTCCGTTAACTCATCGCCGGCGAGGTTGTTGAATTCGGTGACCCGAATGTAACCGACGTCTCCGCCTTCGACCCGATAGCGAACCGACCGCACTTTTATGATTTCGCGCGTCAGCGTCTTCTCGAGCGGCTCCACGACGTTTGCCCGCTGGATCTCAAGTTTGACGGAGCTTCCCGGGGTGCCCCGCAACTTCGTCACGACGTCATTGAGCGGAAGACCGGCGATCACCTGATCGTCGACCCGGGTGATGATGTCGCCGGCAAGAATGCCGGCCCTTGCAGCCGGCGTATCGTCGATCGGTGAAACGATCTTCACGCGCCCGTTTTCCATAGTGACCTGCATGCCGAGGCCGCCAAACTGGCCGCTGGTCTCCGCCTGCATGTCGCCAAAGCTCCTTGCATCCATGTAATTGGAATGCGGGTCGAGCCCGTTCACCATTCCGTTGATGGCCGCCGCGATCATCTTTTTGTCGTCGGGCTTTTCGACATAAGCGCGCCGGACCACGTCGAACGCCTTGCCGAACAACTCGAGTTGCCGGTAGGTCTGGCTGGCGTCGGCGCTGGGCGAAGCAATTGCCCCGGACATGAGCGGCAGCGGCAGCAGGCCCGGTGTGGTCGCCAGCAGGGCTAACGCGGCGCCGGCTATTGCACCAAGCGACAGATGGAGGAGCTTTTGCATGGAGGCTTCTTTCCTGTTCGGCGGCCGACAAGTCACGTCACAATCGCGCTATTGGCTGCGGCAGTCTGTCCCGGCATCCCAGCCATCGACCTTTGCCCGAAAGGCGGAAGTCGAATACCACATCCCGGCACTGCCCGATAATTCTGTCTTTCTTAAGCCCCGACGCGCTTCTGGTGAAGGAAGACCTTTCTCGGGGGCGACTGAGGAACCGAAGCTGTGGGCAGTAACGCAATATATCTGGTGACGGTCTGGGCTATTCCCGTGATCGTCGCCGTGACCTTTCATGAGGCCGCGCACGGCTTCGTCGCCTACCGTCTGGGCGACGATACGGCATGGCGGCTCGGACGCGTCAGCTTCAATCCGGCAAAGCACATCGACCCCTTCGGAACGATCCTGTTGCCAAGCCTGCTGCTGCTACTGCACGCGCCCTTTCTGTTTGGTTACGCCAAGCCGGTGCCGGTCAATTTTGGCAGGCTGCGATCACCGCGCCGCGACATGGTGCTGGTCGCCGCGGCCGGACCGGCCATGAATATTGCGCTTGCGGTGGTCGCGGCTTTGGCCTTCCACCTGGTCGGTTACTTGCCCGTCACGGCAGCGCAATGGTTGGCGGACAACTTGAGAAACGCTCTGATCCTTAACGTGGTTCTGGCGGTATTTAATATGTTCCCGCTGCCACCTCTCGACGGCGGACGCATCCTGGTTGGGATTCTGCCGAAGGCCGTTGCCGGGCCTGTCGCCCGGCTTGAGCCTTACGGGTTGGCAATCTTGATCGGCCTCCTCATCGTTTTACCTATGCTCGGTGCACAGCTCGGCATCGACCTTAACGTAGTTTCTCGCCTGATTGCCGTAGTGGGCGGCGCCATTATCGAGGCCGTTCTTCGCCTCACAGGCAACAGCTAGCGACTCTTGCTACCGCGGCAGCTGCGTCGCGCCCATCAGATATTTGTCGACCGCATGCGCGGCCTGGCGGCCTTCGCGGATCGCCCACACCACGAGCGACTGACCGCGGCGCATGTCGCCGGCGGTGAAAACCTTGTCGAGCGAGGCCTTGTAGTCCTCGGTCGAGGCTTTGACGTTGCCGCGCTGGTCGAGCGCCAGATCGAGGCTCTTGATCATGCCGTCGTGCACCGGATGCACGAAGCCCATCGCCAACAGCACGAGATCGGCGGGAATTTCGAACTCGCTGCCGGGAACGGGTTTCATCTTGGCGTCGACGCGTACGCAATGCAGCGCCTTCACCGCGCCGTTCTCGCCGGTGAATTTGGCGGTCATCACCGCGAAGTCGCGGTCGACGCCTTCTTCATGGCTCGACGAGGTGCGCAGCTTGAGCGGCCAGTCCGGCCAGGTCAGCGCCTTGTTCTCGTGCAAGGGCGGCTGCGGCATGATTTCGAAATTGGTCACCGACAGCGCGCCCTGGCGGAACGAGGTGCCAATGCAGTCCGACCCGGTATCGCCGCCGCCGATGACGACGACATGCTTGCCGGTGGCGAGGATCGGCGCGCCGCCGTTGGCCTCTTCGCCGGAGACGCGGCGGTTCTGCTGCGGCAGAAAATCCATGGCAAAATGGATGCCCTTGAGGTCGCGGCCGGGCACCGGCAGATCGCGCGGCGCTTCGGCGCCGCCGGTGAGCACGACGGCGTCGTAGTCCCTGAGCAGTTTGTCGGCCGGCACGTTGACGCCGACATGAGCGCCGTAATGAAAGGTGACGCCTTCCGCCTCCATCTGCGCGACACGGCGGTCGACGTGGACCTTCTCCATCTTGAAATCGGGAATGCCGTAGCGGAGAAGCCCGCCGGCCTTGGCCCAGCGCTCATGGACGTGGACGGCATGGCCGGCGCGCGCGAGCTGCTGCGCGCAAGCCAAGCCCGCCGGGCCGGAGCCGACGATCGCCACTGTCTTCCCCGTCCGCGCCGCCGGCGGCTCGGGCTTCAGCCCCGCGGCGATGGCGCGGTCGGCGATCGCGCATTCGATCGATTTGATGGTGACCGGATTGTCGTCGATGTTGAGCGTGCAGGACGCTTCGCACGGCGCCGGGCAGACCCGGCCGGTGACTTCCGGGAAATTATTGGTCGAATGCAGGTTGCGCGCCGCCTCGTCCCAGTTGCCGGTATAGACGAGGTCGTTCCAATCCGGAATCTGGTTGTTAACCGGGCAGCCCGGCGCGCCGGGCGCCACCGCGCCGGTGCCCATGCAATAGGGCACGCCGCAATTCATGCAGCGCGCGGCCTGGGTGACGTAATCCTTTTCCGGTAGCGGCAGAACGAATTCGCGCCAATGATGAATGCGCTCGGCGACCGGCTCGTAGTCGCGGTCCTCGCGTTCGTATTCCAGAAACCCGGTGATCTTGCCCACTTGACGCTCTATTCCGCCGCGATCGCCGCGGCCTTGAGTTCGTTGAGCGCCCGGCGATACTCGACCGGCATCACCTTGCGGAATTTCGGATACCAGGTTTTCCAATTGTCGAGAATCGTGGCCGCGACGCGCGAGCCGGTAAGGCGCGCGTGCCGCGAGATCAGGTGATGCAGCCGGTGGCCGTCGAAGCGGCTTAGGTCGGACATGATGTCGACCATGCCGTGCGCTTCCAGATCGCGCGCGTGATGGAAGACCTTGGCGTTGATGTCTTCCTCGTCGGGCATCGGCTCGAGCTCCACCATGGCCATGTTGCAGCGCGAGGCGAAGCTGCCGTCGTCGTCGAGCACATAGGCGATGCCGCCCGACATGCCGGCGGCGAAATTGCGGCCGGTCGGGCCGAGCACCACGACGACGCCGCCGGTCATATATTCGCAGCAATGGTCGCCGGCGCCTTCGATGACGGCAAGCGCCCCCGAATTGCGCACGGCAAAGCGCTCGCCGGCGACGCCGCGGAAATAGCATTCGCCGGCGATAGCGCCGTAGAGCACGGTATTGCCGACGATGATCGATTGCTCGGGCACGACGCCCGAGGCGGCCGGCGGGCGCACCACGATGCGACCCCCGGACAGTCCCTTGCCGACATAATCGTTGGCGTCGCCCTCGAGCTCAAAGGAGACGCCGCGGGCGAGGAAGGCGCCGAAGCTCTGGCCCGCGGTGCCGGAAAAGCGCGCCACGATGGTGTCGACCGGCAGGCCGGCGTGGCCGTAACGCTTGGCGATCTCGCCCGACAGCATGGCGCCGACGGTGCGGTCGACGTTGCGGATCGGGAAGCTCATCTGCACCGGCGTGCGGCTCGCGATCGCCGTTTGCGATTGCGCGATCAGCTTGCGGTCGAGGATGTCGTGGATCTTGTGATCCTGCCTCTCGCAATTGAATATTTTCACGCTCGCCGGCACGTCCGGCTTCATGAACAGTTTGGACAGATCGAGCCCGCTCGCTTTGCCGTGCGCCAAAAGCTTGCGCTGATCGAACATCTGCATCTGGCCGATCATCTCGTCGAAGCTCCGATAGCCCAGCTCGGCCATCAGTTCGCGCACTTCCTCGGCGACGAAGAAGAAGTAGTTGATGACGTGCTCGGGCTGGCCGGTGAAGCGTTTGCGCAGCACCGGATCCTGCGTGGCGACGCCGACCGGGCAGGTGTTGAGATGGCATTTGCGCATCATGATGCAGCCCGCGGCGATCAGCGGCGCGGTGGCGAAGCCGAATTCGTCGGCGCCGAGCAGCGCGCCGACCACGACGTCACGGCCAGTGCGGATGCCGCCGTCGACCTGCACGGCAATGCGGCCGCGTAGCCGGTTGGCGACCAGCGTCTGGTGCGTCTCTGCAAGCCCGATCTCCCACGGCGAACCGGCATGTTTGACCGAGGTGAGCGGCGCCGCGCCGGTGCCGCCTTCATAGCCGGCGATGGTGACATGGTCGGAGCGCGCCTTCGACACGCCGGCGGCGACGGTGCCGACGCCCACCTCGGACACAAGCTTGACCGATACGTCGCCGGCGGGATTGACGTTCTTCAGGTCGAAAATGAGCTGCGCCAGATCTTCGATCGAATAAATGTCGTGATGCGGCGGCGGCGAAATCAGCCCGACGCCGGGCGTCGAGTGGCGCACCTTGGCGATGGTCTTGTCGACCTTGTGACCGGGCAACTGCCCGCCTTCGCCGGGCTTGGCGCCTTGTGCGATTTTAATCTGCATCATGTCCGAGTTGACGAGATACTCGGCGGTGACGCCGAAGCGGCCGGACGCCACCTGCTTGATCGCCGAGCGCATCGAATCGCCGTTCGGCAGCGGCTTGTAGCGGTCGGATTCTTCGCCGCCCTCGCCGGTGTTCGATTTGCCGCCGATCCGGTTCATGGCGATGGCGAGCGTGGTATGCGCCTCGCGCGAGATCGAACCGTAGGACATGGCGCCGGTCGAGAACCGCCGCACGATATTCTTGGCCGGCTCGACCTCGTCGATCGGCGCCGGCTTGCGTCCGTCCTCCTCGGCCGACCTGATGCGGAACAGGCCGCGAATGGTCAGGAGATGCTCGGACTGGTCGTTGATGATGCGCGCGAACTGCCGGTACTTGTCATAGGAATTGCCGCGCACGGCGTGCTGCAGCGCCGAGACGGTGGCCGCGTTCCAGACGTGATCCTCGCCGCGCACGCGGAAGGCATATTCGCCGCCGACGTCGAGCGCGGAGCGATAGACCGGCGCGTCGGAGAAGGCGTCGTGATGCCGCTGCACCGCCTCTTCGGCGATCTCGGCCAGGCCGACACCCTCGATGCGGGTCGCGGTGCCGGTGAAATATTTGGCGACGAAGTCGGACTTGAGCCCGATGGCGTCGAAAATCTGCGCGCCGCAATAGGACTGATAGGTCGAGATGCCCATCTTCGACATCACCTTGAGCAGTCCTTTGTCGATCGACTTGATGTAGCGCTTGATGATTTCCTTCTCATCGAGCTTCTGCGGCAGCTCGTTCTTCATCGCGGCCAGCGTCTCGAAAGCGAGATAGGGATTGATCGCCTCGGCGCCGTAACCGGCGAGACAGGCGAAATGGTGCACCTCGCGCGGCTCGGCCGATTCCACCACGATGCCGACCGAAGTGCGCAAGCCCTCGCGGATGAGGTGATGGTGCACGGCGGCGCAGGCCAGCAGCGACGGGATCGGGATGCCGTCGGCGCCGGCGCGGCGGTCGGACAAGATGATGATGTTGATGCCGTCGCGCACCGCGATCTCGGCGCGGCCGCAGAGCGCCTCGATCGCTGCGGCGAGCCCGTCGGCGCCGGCTTCCGCCGGCCAGGTGGCGTCGAGCGTGCGCGACTTGAAGTGATCGTGGCCGACCTCCGAGATCGAGCGGATCTTTTCCAGGTTGGCGTTGGTCAGGATCGGTTGATGCACTTCGAGGCGCTTGGTCTTCGAGGTGCCCTCGAGGTCAAACAGGTTCGGCCGCGGCCCGATGATCGAGACGAGACTCATCACCAGTTCCTCGCGGATCGGGTCGATCGGCGGATTGGTCACCTGGGCGAAGTTCTGCTTGAAATAGGTGAAGAGCAGCTTCGCCTTCTCCGACAGCGCCGAGATCGGCGTGTCGTTGCCCATGGAGCCGACCGCTTCCTCGCCGGTCGTCGCCATCGGCGTCATCAGGATCTTGAGGTCTTCCTGGGTGTAACCGAACATCTGCTGGCGATCGAGCAGCACCAGGTTCGAGATCGGCGCCGCTTCCGAGGTTTCCGGCAGCTGTTCGAGCTGGATCTGCGTGCGCTCCAGCCATTTCCCGTACGGATGGCTTTGCGCCAATTGCGACTTGAGCTCCTCGTCCGGGATGAGCCGGCCTTCGTCGAGATCGACCAGGAGCATTTTGCCCGGCTGCAGCCGCCACTTGGTGACGATCTCCTCCTCGGGGATCGGCAGCACGCCGACTTCCGAGGCCATGATGATACGGTCGTCGCGGGTGACGACATAGCGCGCCGGGCGCAACCCGTTGCGATCGAGCGTGGCGCCGATCTGCCGGCCGTTGGTAAAGGCGATCGCCGCCGGGCCGTCCCACGGCTCCATCAGCGCCGCATTGTATTCGTAAAAAGCGCGGCGTTCTTCGTTCATCGACTGATTGCCGGCCCAAGCCTCCGGAATCATCATCATCATGGCATGAGAGAGCGGATAGCCGCCCATGGTCAAAAATTCGAGCGCGTTATCGAAGCACGCGGTGTCGGACTGGCCCTCGTAGGAGATCGGCCACAGCTTGGAAATGTCGTCGCCGAACTTCGGCGACGATACCGAGGCCTGGCGCGCCGCCATCCAGTTGTTATTGCCGCGCAGCGTGTTGATCTCGCCGTTATGCGCGATCATGCGGTAGGGATGCGCCAGCGACCAGGTCGGGAACGTGTTGGTGGAAAAGCGCTGGTGAATAAGCGCCAATGCGCTCTCGAAATCCGGATCGCGCAGATCGGGATAATAGGCGCCGAGCTGGTCGGCGAGGAACATGCCCTTGTAGATTATGGTGCGGCAGGAGACCGATACCGGATAATAATGCGACGTCTGCCGGCCGCGCTTGCCGTGCATGATGCCGGAAATGGTCTTGCGCAGGATATAGAGCCGGCGCTCGAACTCGTCCTCCGACTTGGTCTTCGGATTGCGCGCGAGAAACACCTGCATGTGTCTCGGCTCGGTCGGCTTGACCGTTTCGCCGAGCGTCGAATTGTCGGTTGGCACGTCGCGCCAACCCAAAAGCGTCATGCCTTCGCTGGCGGCGACCGTGGCGTAAGCGTCCACGATCTCCTGCCGCCATGCCGGATCGTGCGGCATGAACAGGGCGCCGACGGCGTAATCGCCCGGCTTCGGCAGTTTGATGCCGAGCTCGGCGGCCTTCTTGGCAAGAAACTTATGCGGTATTTGCAGCAGGATGCCGGCGCCGTCGCCGGCGCGCGGATCGGCGCCGACCGCTCCGCGGTGCTCGAGATTGACCAGGATCGTCAGGGCGTCGGCGACGATCTTGTGCGATTTCCGCCCCTTGATGTCGGCAATAAATCCGACCCCGCAGGAATCCTTTTCCAGCGCCGGATCAAACAGGCCGAAACCAGACGCATCCATCGTCGTACTCGCCATCCTCCCGGAGCCTCAGCCAACCCGGCTTCAAGGTCCCGACGCAGTCACCGTTAGGCTCCTTTCGCGCCATCGTCCGCATGCGGCAGATGGGACGAAATGAGCTTGCGCCCAAGGGCGCGCTACTCTTCCTGGAGGCAACCTTTGTGCCGCTTGAGCGGCCGCTCTGGTTGCTTGTTTGCCGCCCGGCGCGCCCTCGCCACCGACGGCCGACCCGGCGTCTGCCCCCTCATGAACCGAGGGGGCGCGAGATGGGCCACTAATTGGGACAGCAATGCTGTCCTATACAGAAGATGGCAAATTCCGCAACCCAATACAAGCGCCCGACTCCTTTCTTGCGCTCTCCGCATGCGCGGCGAGAAGAAGGGGAACGAACAGGCGCTGCGTGGGCCTTGGTCACCGTGATTTTTACGAACTTTCCGCTCCGGCAAGTGGATCATGGGACGGCGTTTTACGCAATGGGCGGCGATGGCGGCTTCGCCGCAATTCGCGCTACGTTGATCACAATGAACTTCGCCAGCGACAATACGGCGGGCATCGCGCCCGCCATTCTCGATGCGCTCGCCGAGGCCAATCGCGGCTATGCGCGCGGCTACGGCAATGACGATTGGACGCAAGCCGCCGAACGCAAGCTTGCGGAAATATTCGAGCGCGAGGTCGCGGTTTTCCTGGTGCCGACCGGCACCGCGGCGAATGCGCTGGCTCTGGCGCAGGTGTCTCCGCCTTGGGGCGTCGTGTTCTGTCACGCCGAATCCCACATCGCCACCGACGAATGCGGCGCGCCGGAATTCTTCGGCCATGGTTTGAAACTGGTGGGCTTGTCGGGCGACGGCGCCAAGATCGCTCCGGACACCCTGAAAACGGCGCTTGCCGGCTACGGCGGCCATAGCCCGCATCAGATGGTGCCGGCAGCGTTGTCGATCACCCAGGCCAGCGAAGCCGGCACCATCTACCGCAGCGGCGAAATCGCGGCGCTGGCCGAAATCGCGCATGGGCGCGCACTCGTCGTGCACATGGACGGCGCGCGTTTTGCCAATGCGCTGGTGCGACTCAACGCCAGCCCGGCGGAAATGACCTGGCGGTCCGGCGTCGACGTGTTGTCGCTCGGCGCCACCAAAGGCGGCGCGCTGGCGGCCGAGGCGGTGGTTGTTTTCGACCCAGCCCGTGCCGCTTTCATGGGCGAGCGCCGCAAGCGCGCCGGTCATCTGTTGTCAAAGCATCGCTTCATCGCCGCGCGGATTTTGGCCTATCTCGCCGAGGATCGCTGGCTCACGCTGGCGCGTCACGCCAACACCATGGCCGACAAGCTTTCGGAACAGCTGACTGCGGTCGGGCTGGAGCCGGTCTGGCCGGTCGAAGCCAATCTGATCTTCGTGGTGCTGCCGCGCGCGCTCGAAGCAAAGCTGCGAGCCGCCGGTGCTACGTATTATGTGCGATCGAGCGAGAGCCTGGACGTCGGAACCGATAATGTCCTGGTCCGGCTGGTCACATCGTTCGCCACGGAAGAGTCCGATATCGAGCGCTTTGTCAGTCAATGCAAAAAATCCTGATTGCGCCCAAGCGCCGCCCCAATTGCAGCTAACCCTGACGTTGGGATGTGTTTTAGGATCGGCTGACGGGGAGGGGCGCCACTCGTGCGTGTCTGCGTAACCGGAACCTTGGCGCTGACGTTTTCTGTCGTGGTCGTCGCCGCCGGGCACGCCCAGGTTTCGCTGCCGCCGCAAAATCCGCCGATGGTCGCGCCCGGTCCGCCGCCGGCGCTGCTACTGCCGTCGGCGCCCGGCTTCGTCTCGACTTACGAAATCGTCCGTACGTTGCGTTCGGCGGGCTTCGATCCGCTGGCGCCGCCGTTGCGCGAGGGCACGATCTATGTGGCGCGGGCGACCGACTATCGCGGCATCCCGATGCGCGTGGTGCTCGACGCCCGCACCGGCGCCATCCGCGACGCCAACCGCATCGTGCCCGGCCCGGGCAATTACACCGGACCCTATGGCGGCGTTTACAGCGAACGCGCTTACGGACCTTACGGTCCCGGGCCCTATGGTCCCGATGCTGACGATCAAGGGGATGCAGAGCCCTACGGTCCCGGACCATACGGCCCGCCCGGCACTGCCCGGCTGCCTTATGGGCTGCCGCAGGACGCCGATGTCCCGGCGGCGCCGGTCGCGCCGCGTCCGCCCGCCGGCGCCAGCATTACGCCGCTGCCGCGGCCGCGCCCGCCGGAGCTTGCGTCGCGCAAAGCCACCGACGACGCCAAGCCATCGGCGGCGACTGCGACCGACACTAAGCCAGCGGCCGCGGTCGATCCCATACCGGGCCCCAAACCGGATATCAAGCCAGCGCCCAAGCCGACGGTAACGACCGCGGCGCCGGTCGTGCCGCCTGCGTCCGCAGCGCAAGCAGCGCCGCCGCCGGCTGCGCCCGCCAAGCCGAGCAAAGCGCCGTCCACTCTCACGATCAATAATTGACCGCGTTCAGCGCGGCGTTGCCGCGCCAATGCTGCGGCATGTGCCCTGCGCAGGCGAGGAATGGCGCCTGGCGCGATTGAGCTACCTGCGGCTGCCGCGTAGCATGCCCTCATAACGATGTATTTCGCAGGGAGGCGCCGCCGTGAAAGTTTGCATGTTCCATTTGATGCCCTATCGGGGGCTGCCGGCGGATTTCGACCAGCGCTACAAGTCGGCTTACATCGATCCGTTGTGGTTCGACGTCGCCGATGCCGACAAGGTCGGTGAATACTACAACGCGACGCTCGATGAACTGTTGTTCGCCGCGAAGTCCGGCTTTCACGGCCTGTGCACCAATCAGCATCATCAGAACGTCTATGGCTTCATGGCTAATCCGAGCCTCATGGCGGCGGTGCTCGCCAAAGGCACCAACGGCCAGAACGTCGCCATCGTGCAGCTCGGCTCGACGCTGCCGTCGACTACGCCGCCCACCCGCATCGCGGAGGAATACGCGATGCTCGACTGCATCAGCGGCGGACGCCTGGTCGCCGGCTTTCCCACCGGCCTGCCGTCCGACGCCACCATCTCCAACGGCGTCGTCCCGATCGAGCAGCGCGAGCGCTACCGCGAGGCGCTGGCGCTGGTCATAAAGGCCTGGTCGGCGCGCGAGATTTTCGCCTGGAACGGCAAGCATTATCAACTCGGTATGGTCAATCTCTGGCCGCGGCCGATCCAGCAGCCGCATCCGCCGATCTGGATTCCCGGCTCCGGCATTTCCGGCACCGCGGAATTCGTCGTCGGCGAGGACCATTGCTTCTGTCATCTCAGCTATTACGGCGCCAAGAACGCCAAACAGGTGAACGATCGTTATTGGGATCTGGTGGCGCGCAAAGGGCGCGACGACAATCCTTACCGCTTCAGCTTCCTGCAGCTAATCGGCGTCGCGCCGACCGACGCCGAGGCCGAGGATCTTTACGCCGAGCACGCCGAATATTTCTTCCACAAGCTCCTGTACGCACCGCCCTACTATCAGGCGATCCCCGGCTGCCTCGAATACGAGGCGCTGCGCCAGGCGCTGCATCACAACCCGCGCGCCGAGGTAAAGCTGCGCGAGCTCAAGGCCAAGGATTTCTTTGAGCGCGGCTTTGTCGTCGTCGGCAGCCCGAAGACGGTGCGCGAGCAACTGCTCGACGGCATCAAAGAGCTGCGTATGGGCCATTTGTTGGCGCTCCTGCATTTCGGCTCGATGCCGATGGAAGTCTGCAAGAACAACATCGATCTGTTCGCCCGCGAAGTGCTGCCGTACCTGAAAGATCAGTGGGACGACAAATATGAGGACCGCTGGTGGCCCGAGCGATTGAAGGCCAAGCGGCCGGCCGCCGCCAAGGTTGCCGAACCGGCCGCAGCGTCCTGACAGCGGGAGACAGACATGGCTGCCGTCGATGTGCGCCGGATAAAGCTCTGGCAGGATCGCATCGATACCGAAGTCGAGATCGCGGGCGAGGGCCCGCCGCTCGTCTATCTGCACGGGCCGTGGGGTCTGGCGCCCGATCGCGCCTTCGTTGCGCGCCTCGCCGAGCGCCATAAGGTGTTTGCGCCGAAATTTCCCGGGACCAGCGCGGGCGATCCGAATTCGGTACACGCGCTCGATGGCTGGCATGATCTCGTCGTCTACACCGGCGAACTGTTCGACAAGCTCGGACTGTCGTCACCGGCGCTGGTCGGTCATTCCTTCGGCGCGTTGCTCGCCGCGGAATTCGCCGCCGCCGCGCCGCGCGCGGTCGGCCGGCTCGTGCTGATCGATCCGGTCGGCCTGTGGCGCGACGATCATCCGGCGAAAAACTGGATGATCTTGAGCGACGCCGCGCGCAAGGCTTCGCTGTTCGCCGCGCCCGACGGCGACGCGGCGCGCCGCTTCTTCGCGGTTCCCGCCGATCCGGCGGCGCGCGTCGACGTCCTGTCCCAATTCATCTGGGCGCAGGCCTGCACCGGCAAATTCGTCTGGCCGGTCGCCGACCGCGGCTTGGGCCGGCGTATCCACCGCATCGTCGCGCCGACCTTGATCCTCTGGGGCAATGCCGACGGCATCGTTGCGCCGCTCTACGCGCAAGAGTTTGCCGAGCGTATTGCCGGCGCGAAGGTCGAGCTTATCGACCAGGCCGGCCATCTACCGCAACTCGAGCAGCAGGACCGCGTGGTCGCGGCGATTGCGAAGTTTCTGGCCTGAATCGTGACGACATTAGCCAAATGTCTGAACCGCTTCGACCAAAGGGGTCACGCTCAATTTCCGGAAACGGATCATAGTTCTCGTAATTCGACGTGATCGTTCCCATATGCGAGTGGGACAGCTAATAGCGAGACATTACGGCACCGTTGAGCGTGAGAGCGTTTCCCGTGTCACGGAGAAGAAGCCCATGTTCACCGCGGAGCAATTTCGCACCAAAGCGGCGGAAAGCGCTGAATCGATCAAACATACCGATGTTCCGAGCGAAATCAGCGAATTCGCGCGTTCGATGCAAAGCTTCCGCCTGTTGGCCCAAAATGAGGACTGGCTGGCGGATAATTTCGAGAAAATGGTCAGCTTGCGGGACATGCCCACGGAAGTCGTGCCCGTCGTGCCCGTCATGCCCACGGAAGAGAAGGCGGGTGGAAAACCGCTCGACAAAAAGGCCGTCGCAGAGGTCGAGGAACGTATTCTGCGATGCCTCGGGGCGGCCGTGATCATGCGATGGAACGCGATCCCAACGGACCTTCAACGCGAGCTGTTCGACACCGCGGGCTCACTCGGCGACGTGCTGCAAACGGGGGCGTTACGCGGCCAAATTGCCCGTTTCCTGCACAGCCACAAGGATGAAGTGGGAAAGCCCGATGGCGCATAAATTCGATGTCGGTCAATTGGTCGACCTGGAGCTGAGCTCGCTCCGATCGGCGGTACGTGGTCCCTATGAGATTCGCCATCTTATTCCGGCGTCGGACCGGGATCCCGACGATCCGTGCTACCGCATCAAAAGTGTCGTCGAAAAACACGAACGCGTCGCACCTGAAAGCGAGCTCACGCTCTCGGCGGAGGTTTTCGCTTAAATCAACTTGTCTGCGGCTGAAGGGACGCCGGCTGATGCTTAATTTTCCAAACCGAAGCCGAATTTTCGATCCGACCCGGCGTGCCGTTCGGTTCTGGGGCCATGACAGCGCAATGGAGTGGTCATTCTTTGCGACCGAAGAAGCGCTAAAGCGCCTGCAGCCGGAAATGGAGCGCGATGAGGCAAGCCTGCTTCTCGCCTTCGACGCCAATCGCGCGGCGATCTACGCCGCCGCAGCTAAGGTGTACAAGCGGCAGCGAAAAGGGTCGTACGAGCTGTTAGCTGCGGATTTTTGACGTTCGGGATGCGCCGTTAGATCGTGCCGGGGGTGCGCTTATCGAAAATACCAAGATATTTTTGTGCCTCGATCGGCATGTTGGGCACGAGAATCATGCGGCCCATGAACGTCGTCCACGGCTTTTCGGCGACGGGCTGTAGCTGGGCAAAATTCCAAAATTGCAGCTCCTTCATCTCGATCTCGGTAACGGCGTTCTCGAGCACCCAGTTACGCAGCATGCTGAGCCGGCTTCGCTCGGCGTCTGCGAACATCGCCTCTGGCATGGTTTTTCTCATGGCACCGTTCCTTTACTGATGTGACGGGACCCGGGTTTCGCGTTCACGGCGACAGAGCAGGCCTTTGACCTGACTGTCCTTGCTCGTTCTAAGCGAAAAGGGTCTGCCAGCGGCTAGTATTGCAACGGCAATCGTAAGCTTTCCCTTAGGACGCCGGCGACACCTTTGGTGCCGAATTCTCTCTTTTGAGCTTGCCTCGAGCCAAAGGCAGCATGAAAGCGGCTTATCCGCGCGGAACCGCCGGCTTCCGGCCTAACGGCGCTTCTTCGATCGCGATTTGCGCGCCGCGTAACGGGCGTCCCGGGCCGCCTTTTGTTCGGCTTGCAGCGCCTGTTCACGCTCCGCGCTTTCGGCCTTGGCGCGTTCGGCCTCAATCGCGGCGTCGCGCTTCGCCTGTTGCGCGCGTTCGGCCTCGCGGGCTTTGTTTTCCGCCCTTTCGATCCCGCGGGTGGTCTTGATCGCACCGCGCTCGGCGGCGCGCGCCGTTCGCTCCGTCAGGCGTTCCGCCAGGCCCGGGTCGGCGACCTTGGCGCGAAACTTTTCCAGCGCGGCCTTCCTTGCCTTGGCCGCGGCCAGTTGGCGCTCGATAAAATCCGGTTGCTTAAAGCCAGCCATCTATTCCGACCGTGTATTTTGATCTCGATCTTGTTCCATCAACGCCGGCGCCAGCCGACGACCGTCGCTTCGATCGGACTGCTGGTTTCTACGCTCTGCCAAGCACCGCTACTCCAACGGCACAAAAATGGAATGACATAGGTGCCGACGTGATCCTCGCAAAGAAGCTCCAGCGATTGGTCCGTCGGCGGAACACCTTGGTGAGTAAATGCGTCGATTCGCGCCTGCCGTGTCGCCATGCGGTCTAGATTGTCCTTAGTCGTTAGGGATTAGACGCTGCAATATAGCGCCGCGATGGCAGCGAGAGAGAGGTCCTTATATAACGCCGGCAATTGCGTAATCAACCGGTCGGCCGCAACGGCCCTGCTGCTCGAATACAAGAATGTAACCCAAGTTGCCTATCAACCCCTGCGTCGCGTTGGTCCGGCCGGTCCTCGCAATTCCCTGTAATCGTTCCCATATACGCTAACGACTTCCAATTTTGGAATGTTCTCGCTTACTCCAAAGCGGAACGCGCCACTCGAGGCGCCTGGGTAAACTCAGAATGAAATCATGCATCGGTCTGGTCTTGTGCTTGATGCTTGTTTCAGCCTTTACCGGCCAGGCGGGCAATGCGGCAGATCAGTCGTCGGATCGAGTTTTTCTGCTGGATCTGCAAAAGGCGCTGCGAACGAACGACAAGAACTGGCTGGCCGAGCACATGCATTATCCGGCCAGCTATTATGGACCGAACTTCGTCATGATCAAAAACAGGGCGTCGTTTGACAGTCATTATCCGATGCTGATTGGACCGAAATTGCGCGCGATCGTGCTGGCGCAAGATCCGGATCAACTTTTCCGGGACCAGCACGGCGTAATGATAGGCAGCGTTCCTAACATCTGGTTCTATAATTTTGGCGACGGACCGGACCATATCCGCTATGAGATAATCACAATCGATGATGCCGAATAGCCTTTCTGCGGGAGCGCAAGCAAAATGTACAAATTGAGAGACGATGGATACGCCAATTTCAAGAAGATCATGAATGGGCGGAAATGGGTTGGTCGAGTCTGCCAAACCACCGGCGGCTTTCTTGGGAAAATCGGAAGTCACGAAGCCGAGGCGCCGACCGAGACAGCGGCGCTTCGCGAAGTTGTCGCGAAGGTTCGCGGGGACACGGTTGAGGCAGCGCCCGAGAGCCGCGTAAGCTCTAAGCGAACGTCGACAGTGCAAGCCGACACCGAACGCGTGATCCAGTGGCTGCGCGAGCTGAGCCAAATAAGCGATGGTCATCCGGATTTTAGCAATGCAGATGTAGCTCGCACCCTTGGCAAGAAGCGTGCCGGGCAGGAGCTGGGCAATCTCATGTCGCGCCTGGACTTCGCTTGCTATCTCGCAGGGCTGCCCTCGATCGGGTGTACCGCGGAAAAGCCATTCGCCGATGCATGGCAACAACAACATCGCAGTTGGAAATGGCCGGTCAAGAAGATGCGTGCCGCCTCGAAGGCGCATTCGTGGAGTTCGGCGGACTTCGATCTTATGCTGCAGGAAACGCAGCAGCTATCTTATGGACTTGGGCAGGTTGCGTGGAACGACGAGCATGCAAAGAACGACAATAAAATAATGGCATGGGCGGGCGTTTGAGCGGCGTGCGAACGCCGCGTGCGCGGCGGCGTCCGAGCGGCGTGCGAACGCCGCGTGCGCGGCGGCGTCCGAGCGGTTGAGAAAAGCGAATGAGCGCGCGCTGGCTGCTTCCTTGCATGCTCGCGGCGGCGCTGGTCGCCGTTGTTTTGTCGCCGCACGCGGTTGCGGCCACCGAGCGCGGTCTGTGCACCCCTGACGAAACCAGCGTCTTTAACTGCCGCAACGGTTCCAAGACGGCATCGCTCTGCGTTTCCGGCGGCGCGGCGCATTTAAGATATGCGTTCGGCTCACCCGGGCGGATCGAGTTGTCCTACCCGGCGGCAACCGTTCGCGCCCAGGATGCGTTTCGTCACGGCCATATCATGTATTCGGGAATCGGCGGCGATTACATCCAGTTCGACAATGGCGGGTTTCGTTATTTCGTATTTTATCTGTTGGGCAATGCGCTGGAAAACAGTGGCGTCGTCGTCCAACGCGGCGGCAAGAGCGTCATGAATTTCGTCTGCAAAGCCGGCTCGTCGGACGATCTGACAACAGACTTCTTCAAGCTCATGGCGTTGCCGGAGATCGACGATTACACGAATTTCGACGTCCCGCAGGTGTTTTTCCGCCCTGCGCGGTAGCCGGCGCCATCTTCCGTTATGGTGCCGCAGTATTGCACCATTGCTGTTCGTTCAGTGTGACCAACGACACACTCCGGGCGATGCACGGGCATTAAGGTAGAAAGTGTTAGGCAAAGCTGGGTGGCTTTCCATCGACGGTCCCGAGCCGCCCTGGCCAGCAGCCTAATCACATTGACCCCCGGCAATTCCCCTGCCGGGAGTCTCTCTATTCAGTCGCCAGTCTGGAAGCGGCTCGGTTCACCGGGCTGAGTACCGTCACCAGCTATATTTCAATGTGCCCGTTCCGGAATAGGTCTGCGCGGTCGGCGCGAACTCGCCGTCGAATTTGGCGATCGCCGTCCAGTTGGTGGTGATGTGGAATTCGGCCGCCGCGGTGGTGAGCGCGGAGTCGTGCGGCACCGCCGCGCCATTGACGGTGAAGTTTGAGCCCGGCAGCGCCTGGAACACCGCACCGAGCGACGGGTTGCTCACCCAGTCATGCGCCCAAGCCAAGCGGCCGCGCAGCACCAGCGGCATGTTGTCGACGATCTGCACGCTACGCGGTGCCGGTCACAGGTGAGATTATCGGCGTGATGCCCTATGCGGCGTTGCAGGTGCAGGACTTCCACACGCCGGGCTTTTCCGAAACCGATCTCACCGGCGGCGGGCTGGGGTTGAGCTTCGTGCATCGACCGTCCGGCGCGTGACCGGACTGCCAGGTGCTCGCTGCACTGGTGCCGGAGAGGGTACTCCCGTTTGGATCCGGTGATTCCAGGAAGCGCGGCCCGGAGCCGAGTCGAGGGATAAAAACCCTCGGCGCATGATCGCGGCGGAGCGCCGAAAGGCGAGCGCGCCGTCTCCTAAGTCCGCGTCAATGCGGGGCAGGGGGCGAATGTAGCGCGCGCCGCATCGCAGGCAGGCTTTCTCTTCTTCTGCGGCGGGGCGGAAACCAGTGGTGCGCCTACCGGCGCTCCGCCTCCCTTCTTTTAGGGGAGGCACAAAGGGCTTTCTTAAAGCGTGAGGCAAAGCTCGGATGCGAAGGCGCATCGCGAGAGCGGAATGCTTTATCCGATCGCGTGGGCGGGGAGACGATGAGCAAGTGCGAACCGGCCACCAATCAAAAGCGCCCCGGAAAACCGGGGCGCTTTATCATTCACGAGATCGCGGAAGACTTACGCAGCCTTCTGGCTCTCGATCACCGTCGGGCCGTTGGCGTTGCCGTTGATCGGGATCGAGCGCGGCTTCTTTGCCTCGGGGATCTCGCGCACTAGGTCGACGTGCAGGAGTCCGTTCTCGAGGCTGGCGCCCCCGACCTGGACAAAGTCGGCAAGCTGGAACACGCGCTCGAAGGTGCGGGCGGCGATGCCTTGATAAAGCATCTCACCGCGCTTCTCCTCGTCCTTGGCGTTTTTCTCGCCGCGGATGGTCAGCGTGTTCTCTTTGGCGACGACCGACAGCTCCGGCTCGTCAAAGCCCGCGACCGCTACGGAGACGCGGTACGCATTGTCGCCGGTCCGCTCGATATTATAGGGAGGATAACCCGGCGTGGTGCCCTCGAGGCCCTGATCGAGCAGCGAGAACAACCGGTCGAAGCCGACGGTGGAACGATAAAGGGGGGACAGATCGAAAGTTCGCATGGCATATCCTCCTTGTGAAGCGACATGCGGATGACTCGCCCGTAGGGGCCGAGCCGATGAATGCGCAGCCCGCTTTGGCCTGCGCAAATTGGATATGGGATGGCTTTCCCGGCCCGCAAGATGGCCGGTAAAATATTGTTTCTACTGGCATATTTGGCTTGCGTCGGATTTTCCCGGAATTGCTTGATTATAAGTCAAAGCAAGATGACGCTACGCGCGAGGCTGCTATAAGCGAACCCACATCCGCTCAGCTTCGGCCTCATGAAACTCGTCTCGATTCCCGCCAATCCGGTTCCGGATAATTTCGTCACCGGCATGCTCAAGACGCCTGACGGCGTGAGCTTGCGCTTTGCGCGCTGGCTGCCGCCGGCGGGGCGTCGCGGCACGGTGTGCATTTTCCAGGGCCGCGCCGAATGGATCGAGAAATATTTCGAGACGGTGCGCGATTTGCGCGCGCGGGGCTTTGCCGTCGCGGCGCTCGACTGGCGCGGGCAGGGCCTGTCGGATCGCGCGCTCGGCGACCGGCGCAAGAGCTATGTGCGCGATTTTTCCGAATACGACAGCGATCTCGAGACCTTCATGCGCGAGGTCGTGCTGCCGGATTGTCCGCCGCCGATCTTCGCGCTCGGCCATTCCACCGGCGCGGCGGTTCTCATCCGCGCCGGGCATCGAGGCCATCGCTGGTTCGACCGCATGGTGCTGACCGCGCCGCTGATAAAACTCGGCGGCGTCGATTATTCGCACGGCGCCGGTCCGCTCATCGTCCGCGCGCTGCGGATGGCGGGTTTCGGCACCATGTACGTGCCGAAGACCGACACCAGCATCGTCGAATCGCGGCCATTTCTCGGCAATATCCTCACCTCGGATCCGGTGCGCTACGCCCGCAACGCAGCGATCATCGAGGCGGAGCCGGCGCTTTCCGTCGGCGCCCCGACGGTCGCCTGGATGGACTCGGCCTTCCGTTCGATGCGGGCGATGCGCGAGCGCAGCTATCCGGCCCGCATCCGCCAGCCGATGCTGATCGTCGCCGGCGGCAGCGACGCCGTGGTGTCGAATCCGGCGATCGAGGATTTTGCCAGCATGCTGCGCGCCGGCTCGCATCTGGTCATCGTCGGCGCCCAGCACGAGATCCTGATGGAGCAGGACCGCTTCCGCTCGCAGTTCTGGGCCGCCTTCGACGCCTTCGTGCCGGGCACGCCGCTGTATTAGCGACTATTCAGCACGTCCATCGCCTGCGCATGCACGCGCTTGTCGCCGGCGGCGACGATGCGGCCGCCGTTATGCGGCCGGCCGTTCTCCCAGGTGGTGATGATGCCGCCCGAGCCTTCGATGATCGGAATGAGCGGCAGCACGTCATGCGGCTTGAGTTCGGTCTCGATGACGAGATCGACTTGGCCGGCGGCGAGCACGCAATAGGCGTAGCAATCGCCGCCATAGCGCGACAGCCGCACCGCGTTCTCGACGCGGCCGAAGCATTGCCGGTCGGCGGTGTTCATCAGGAGCGGGCTGGTGGTGGCGAGGATGGCATCGCCGAGGGAAGCGCAGGGGCGCACGCGCAAATCGCGGTCGCCGGCCGGGCCGCGATAGCGGGCGCCGCGGCCGTCGCCGGAAAAATGCTCGCGGATGAACGGCTGGTGCATCATGCCGTAGATCGGCTCGCCGCGGCGGGTGAGCGCGATCAGCGTGCCCCAGACCGGCATGCCGCATATGAACGATTTGGTGCCGTCGATCGGATCGAGCACCCAGACATATTCGGCATCCGCATTGTCGGCGCCGAACTCCTCGCCGACCACGCCATGCTCCGGAAAGGTCCGCTTGATCAGCGCGCGCATCGCGGCTTCCGCGGCGCGGTCGGCGGCGGTCACCGGATCGAAGCCTCCGGAATGGCTCTTGTTCTCCAGCCCAAGATCCTCGGTGCCGAGCGCGCTGCGGAAAAACGGCCGGATGGTCTCGCCGGAAACGGTGGCAAGTTCGTCCACGAATACCGCGAAGTCGATCGCCGTCATGCGCGCCCTCAGCTGTTGCGGTTCGAGTAGCGGAGCTTTGCCGATCCGGCAATCGCGGGGCATCGACCGAGCCGTGACTTACGCGTGGCTTGTCCGCCACGCCCACCGTTAATGTGCTATGCAAAACTGGGCTAGCCGTTCGGCTTCGCTTTGCAGGCCTCTTGGCGTAAATTTACGCAGCCATGGCCCGTTGCGTAAATTATTGGTTTTGAATGATTTATTTTAAATCTCGGGACGGCGGGGGCGCCGCGGCGACCGAGGTGCTAAATTTGCGGCAACACTGCCCGAAAAAGCCCCAGGAAATAGGTCAGCAGCCCTTGTATTTTGTGCGACGCAGTGTATGTTGTTGCAGTGCGGTAGCGAGAGGTTCCCTCCCGTTACCGTCGCCCTCCTTGGGCGTTTCCTCCCTAGACTTGGGCCGCTCCCGCAAGGTGAGCGGCCCTTTTTCTTTCAACGCCAAGTTGGCTATTCCGCCGCGGCGCGATAGGGCCGCAATTCCTCGATCGGGATGGTGGCAAGCCGCTCGGCCAGTTCTTCGAATTCGCCGGCAAGCTTGGCAAATGAAGCGGAACGCTCGTAGCGCCGCTCGTCCATATACAGCGCGCGATTGATCTCGAGCTGGATCGCGTGCAGGCCGGTGGCCGGGTTGCCGTAATGCTCGGTGATGAAGCCGCCGGCATAGGGTTTGTTGCGGCTGACCGAATAGCCGAAGCCGCGCAGGCACTCTTCGATGGTCTCGGCCACCACTGCCACGCAGCTTGTACCGTAACGGTCGCCGAGCACGAGATCGGCGCGCGGCCGCTCCTCGCGCCCGCCGGTGCTCGAGGGCATGGAATGGCAATCGACCAGAATGGCCGTGCCGAAATCGCTTTGCAGCCGCATGAATACGCGTCGCAGCATGCGATGATAGGGCTTATAGAGCCCGTCGATCCGGCGCAGCGCTTCGCCGACCGAAATGCGCTGATCGTAGATTTCCTGGGCGTCGCCGACGACGCGCGCGACGGTGCCGAGCCCGCCGGCCACCCGCATCGAACGAGTGTTGGCAAACGACGGCAGCCGGCCGTCGAACATCCGCGGATCGAGCTCGTAAGGCTCGCGGTTGACGTCGACATAGCAGCGCGGGAAATGCGCCCGCATGATCGGGAATCCGCGCGCGGCCACGCCTTCGATCAATTCGCCGACGAAACTGTCCTCGGAGCGGCGCAGCGTCGGCAGGTCGAGGCGCGAGGTCTGCAGGAACTCGGGCGGGTAGACGCGCCCGCTATGGGGCGAATTGAACAACAGCGGCCCGCGGCACGGCGCCGGCTCGGTCGTCTCGAACGGGGGATCGAATTCGTCCTGGATTTCCGACATGGCGCCTGGCGGGCTTTCCGTGACTAGCGATCCGGCGCCCGTTCCCTAGCGTGCGCCTGCAGCCATTGTCCATAGACGTTCTGGCCTGCCAAGACCACATATGGTCATCGTTATATGGCAGACTTTCACTCCATGTTTACCGGCTATCCGGCTTATGGAACGTAGGGGGCCGGCGTAAGCCGGATTTGAGGATCAATGTCCAAAATTCTGCTCGCCGAAGACGATATCGATATGCGGCGTTTCCTGGTCAAAGCGCTGCAAAATGCCGGCTTTGAGGTCATTTCCTATGACAACGGCCTATCCGCCTACCAGCGGCTGCGTGAGGAGCCGTTCGAGCTTCTCTTGACCGATATCGTCATGCCGGAGATGGACGGGATAGAATTGGCTCGCCGGGCCGCCGAGCTCGATCCCGACATCAAAATCATGTTCATCACCGGCTTCGCCGCCGTGGCGCTCAATTCGGATTCAACCGCGCCCAAGCACGCCAAGGTGCTGTCCAAGCCGATCCATCTGCGCGAATTGGTCAACGAAGTGCAAAAGATGCTGGCGGCTTAAGGCGGCCGGCGCTCCGTAATCGAGGATTATCGGTTAGGTGGGTCGCTTCGGTAGAAGCACGCGCGCCGCTATCCTGCTTTTCGATGCGGCGAAGCGATCAGTTGCGGCAAAATTCTCGCGGCAATGACTTCCAGGACCGCATCTCGCGTTTCGCGGCACTGTGCCAGCATTCCGAACGCGTCATCGTCTCCCACATTGGGATCACTGAGCGCGCGCACCCGTTCGAGAAGCGTTTCGAAGCCAAGCACGCCGGCGGCATTAATCAGTTCGTGAGCCTCGCGGCGCGAGCCAGCCAGATCGGACTTGAAGCAGCGGCGCAATTCCCTTTCGAACGCGACGACGGTTTGTTCGACTTTGACGATGCCGAAACTGTCCGTCAGATCATCCAGCTTGTTGCGGTTGAAGTGCGGCGAACCGGGCGGCGAAAGATGCGCCCTCGAATCATTGCGCGGCAGCCAACGCCACAGCTTGCTGTAAAGGCTGGCCCGCTCGATCGGCTTGCCGACGTGGTCGTTCATCCCCGCCTTGAGAAATTCCTGAACCTGCTGCGGCAGGACATTTCCGGTCATGGCGAGGATGGGGATTTTCCTGACCGGAAGGCCCATCTGCCGTATGGCGCGTGCGGCGATGACGCCGTCCATGTCGGGCATCTGGATGTCCATAAGGACCAGATCGAACTTTTCCTTGCGCAGCCGATTGATCGCCTCCCCGCCGCCGCCCGACCGGCACTACCTCGTAGCCGCCATCGTCCAGATAGGCCCCCACGATTTCCCGATTGGTCTGCAGATCGTCGACCAGAAGGATTCTCCCTTTATTGAGGGCGAAGATCTCCGGTGTGTGCTCGATTTGCGGTACCAGGTTCGGTTGCGCCGTTGCAGATAGCCGCGCGGTGAACCATATCGTCGTGCCTTTGCCGACGTCGCTCTTGACGCCAATCTGTCCACCCATGAGCTCAACGAGCCGCTTGCAGATTGCAAGGCCAAGACCGGTTCCGCCGTAACGGCGGCTGATCGATCCGTCGGCCTGCGAGAATTGCTTGAACAAACGATGTTGCCGTTCAGGGGCGATACCGATCCCAGTGTCGGCGACGGCAAAATGGATAAGATTCTCTCCGTCAAGTGACAACTTCGGAGCGACGGTCACCGCAACCGACCCATCCGCGGTGAATTTAACGGCGTTGTTGAGGAGGTTGAACAGTATCTGTCTAAGCCGCGTGTCGTCACCCACGAGCCACTCCGGCGTGCGACGGTTGATCGTCCATTTCAGCAGAATAGATTTTCTTGCCGCCAAGGGCTGGATGATCGTGGTCGCGTTGTGAACCAGCGCGGAGAGAGAAAACGGGCGGCTTTGCAGTTCAAGTTGCCCTGCTTCGACCTTGGAAAAATCGAGAATGTCATTGACGATCATCAATAACGCCTCGTTCGCCACTTTGATGAGGTCGAGATAGCGACGCTGCTCCTTGCTCAGGCGCCCTCTTCGCGACAGCAAATCCGTAAACCCGGCGATGCTCGTCAGTGGCGTGCGAATTTCGTGACTCATGGTCGCCAAGAATTCCGTCTTGGCGTAATTAGCCGCCTCCGCTTCGATGTGGGCCTGCTCGGCGATCTCGGTGGCGCGCTGCAACTCGCTCGCTTGCTCATTGCGAACGGTAACGTCGCGCATGATCACGGTGAAGCATTGCTGGCCGTCGATGTCACGCCATTCCGCGACGGAGAGGTCGAGCGCAACAACGGAACCATCCTTGCGCCGCCCGGCCACCTCGCGACCAACCCCGATGATCTTCCGTTCTCCGGTCCCGCGATATGCGGCCAGACAATTGTCGTGCCCGCTCCGGTCGGGTTCCATCATGAGCGAGCGGACGTTGCGTCCGATGGCCTCTTCGGCCGAGTAGCCGAAGATCGACTGCGCGGCCCGATTGAAGGACTGGATAATCCCGAATCTGTCGGCGACGACGATCGCATCAATCTCGGTATCGAAAATTGCAAAATAGCGGTCGGCGCTCTCGCGCAGCACCCGGTCGTGCTGTCGCGTTGCCTCGTCCGATCCGCTCCGCCGAGAAATCCCGCTCGGCGACCGCGTGGCACGATCCCGGAGCCGACGAAAGGCGGCCGCAAATTGCGACGAGAACCAATCCATATGCCACCTCCGCTCGTACATCGGCGCTTGCCTCGATCGTCGAAACCACCGGCGCACGCGTTACCAACGAAAGCGCTTAATCGGGTTCTCTGAAAAAGTCGAAAGGTTGGAAATGTTCGACCGCATCGAACAAACAAAACGAGCAAGCTCACAAACTGGACACCACGGCGGCGCAGGTACCCTTGCTTCGTGCTTCTATTTGTTTATTTGTTACGAATCGCAGACGTTAGCAACATTGCAGAGGTCTTGGTTTATTCGCAAGCAAACAAGATACGTGATAATACGTATGCGACAACGGCGTACGGGAAAAAAATTACGCCGACCCTTGACGTTTCTTGTCATGGAACCCGAACGGAGGCCGCGCGATTCTATGCGGTAAACGCGGCCGTGCTCTGGCTCACGTCGGCTTTCCGACGCCGCGTTCCGCCGCGCGGCGGCAGATCAGATCGGCGAAGGCGATATCTTCCAACGCGATGCCGAGCGACTTAAAAAGGGTGATATCGGCGGGGCCGCCGCGGCCGGGAGCTTTCCCGGTCATGATGTCGCCCAGCTCGGTGATGTCTTGCCACTTCAACCGGCCGGCGGCGATGAGATCGCGATATTCGGCGGCTTCTTCTTTGGCCTGCGCAAGATGATCAGTCGCGCGCACCGTGGCGCGCAGCACCGTTTCGGCGTCGACTTCGCGCCGGGTCGCGGCGTTGGCGCCGGCGGCATTGACGTGCACGCCGGATTTTAGCCAGTTCGCGCGCAGCACCGGCTCTGCCGATTTAGTGATGGCGATGATAACGTCGGCCTCGGCGACCGCGGCCTCGGCGGACACGGCCGGCTGTGCGGCGATGCGGAGTTCGCGCTCGATGCGGCGCGCGAAGCTGTCGCGATGCGCGATCGTGGGGCTGAACACGCGAATGTCGGTGATCTGGCGCACCGTGCAGACCGCGGCGACCTGGGTGAACGCCTGCCGGCCGACGCCGATGATGCCGAGCGTGCGGGCTTCCGGCTTGGCCAAAACTTTGGTCGCCACGCCACTCGCCGCGCCGGTGCGCATCTGGCCGAGATGGTCGGACTCGATCATGGCCTTCAGCTTGCCGTCGCGTGCCGAGTAAAGCAGCACGTGATAACGCGCGCCGTTGCCGCCGGCAAAATAGGCTTTCAAGCCGAATAGCGATTTGGCGCCCCAGGCGGCGCCCATCAGGTTGAAGACGCTGCCGCCCACCGGCGCGCGCTGCCGCGGCAGATTGACCGTTGCGGGATCGGACCAGGTCGAGAACAGATCTTCAAGCGTGGCAATCGCATCCTTGACCGTGACCAGCCGGAAGACGTCGTCTTCAGTCAGATAGATCGCGGAGTCCGATTTAAGGGCACGGCTCGTTTTGGCTTTGTCCTTCGGGACAGCCTTTCGCTTCAATCCCGGCTTCGCCTTCGCTTTCCTCGCGGCTGTCCTCGTTTTTCTGACTTCGCTCATGACCCCTCTTCGCCCTTGTGCGCAATCATCGGCGCGGCCCTGAGCATAGTTCAGCTGGGGAACGTCGGCACGGCCGTCATAAACATTTCGTGCGATCGTGGTTTCAGTTGCGAGCGCGTGCAATTGGCGATTGTGACGCCAAAAAGCCTGCGATAAGCTTCTCGCCAAACGGCGGAGCCGGACCGATCCACAGGGGAGACCGATCATGCCACGCACAGTCAGCTTGGGCGCCCGGGCACCTCGGGATCCGAAATTCAAGGATATCGACGCGTCCGCGCTTTATGCGATTGACCAGGCCGCGGTGAACGTCGAGCTGTTCACCATTCCGCTTTACATGGGCACGCTTAACTCGATCCAGGGCACCCATCAGATCACCGCCAAAGGCCAATCCTATTTCAAAGGCCGGCTGTGGCCCGGCGTGGCGACGACCGCCAATCCCAAGACCGCCAACGGTTTCAACATCATCTTTTCCGTATTCATCCAGGAGATGCTTCATCTTCAGCTCGCCGCGAATATGGCGACCGCAATCGGGCTGACGCCGAGCTTCACCAGCCCGGCGCCAATAATGGCTGGACCTGCTATGGCCCGTCCAACACGAGCATTCCCCACATTGTCGATCTGCGCGACATGGACGCGCCCTATTCGAGCTTGATCGTCAATATCGCGGCCCTGACCGAGGCGCAGGTCAATTTGTTCCTCGCCATCGAAGAACCCGACGATGTCGCGCGCAAGCACATCGTGAAGGGCAAATATTTTTCGACCGTGCCGTTCGCCGGTTGGGAAACGTGGTTCACCGAAAAAAAATCTGCCGATGCTCGGCACCATCGGCCAGCTCTCCCAGTGCTATTACGACTACCTGAACCTGCGCTACACCGACGGCACCAGCCTCTGGCAATACGTCACCGTCAGCTCGCAGCAGCGCGATTTGTTCAACGTCGAGGCCGCCGGCGATCATCCGCTTCGCCAATATCCCGGCTTCGAGGCGTCGCTAAGCTCGATGCGCGCCGTGGTCGACATGATGGACGCGATCACCGATCAGGGCGAAGGCAGTACGCTGGTCAAGACCGATGCGCGGCTGCTGGCGGCCGTGGAGGAAAAATATCGCTCCTCCGACCAGGCGCTGACGCAGGACTATCCAAGCTATACCGACAGCGGCCAGCCGGCGCCGTCGGCCGACGCGGCGGCGCGCTTTAAAAACGACGGCAAGGACCATTTCGAACGCTTTGGGGAAGTCCTGGCGCTGCTCGAAGGCGGCAAGATCGTGACGTGGCCCGATTGGTTCAAAGCCGGCAATATCTGGAAGAAGGAAGATTTGCATGCGAGCGATTACAATCCGAACGACAATCCGAAGCTGCCGTCGACTGAGGCGATCGCCGCCGCACTCAATGCGCTGGCGGCGCCGGCGGTGCGCGACGCCAATCACAAGCTGATCAGCCAGGTGGTCGCGGGCGCGATTGCCGGCGTCACCACCGTGCTGAACGAATATTGGAAGAGCCAAGATCCGAAAAATCCGGTGGCGTTTCCGTCACCCTCGATGGGCGGCACCGGCGATCGTATGGCGATCTGCTGGGCGCTATTCGGGCAAGCCCCGGACCTGTCACTCGGCGTCGATCCGATTGTGCCCGGCAAGCTCTATCACGCCTGCCAGGCGCTCGACTTTTCCGGACTCGGCAACAATCAATGCGCCCCGCCGGAGGTGTTTCACACCTGCATAGGCTCCAATAAATGCAAGGCGCAAGGCGGCTGCGGCTTCGTGCAGCAGACGACGGGTGGCGGGATTTGCGGCCATGCCATGGGAACTCGCGGGCCGCTGAGCGCCGGCGGTTGCGGCGCGCCGCAGCCAAACGACGTGCTCTATTCGGCGCCGAGCGACAACAAGTGCGGCACCTTCGGCGGCTGCGCCGTGCCAATCTCGGCCGCGCAGGTTTATCCGAAGAGCGATACCATGCAGCTGTTCGACTTCACCGGCAAAGACAATGCGCCGGCGCCGATCGGCAAGATGAATTTCAGCGAAGGCGAGCTTGTCCATGACGTGGCGTATCGTGCCTATCTCGCGGTCATGCAGCATCGCGGCCAGAACCCGCCGCCGCCGAGCGCCATCCGGCTGGCCTTTCCGCCGTCGACGTGATGCGGCAGGCGGCCGCGGCGCGGCATGGTGTGGGCCTGGTCTCGTGAGTAGCGGCAAACCTCGTCTCGGACTGCCGAACCTCGGCGATGGCGTCGGCCTGCGCGACACCCACTTTCCGCATCTCATGCGCACCGACCCCTCGCAATGGGGGTCGATTGGTTCGAGATCATCAGCGAGAATTTCATCGACAATTACGGTTATCCCGCGCATGTGCTGGATCGCATAGCGGCGCATCGGCTGGTCGTGATGCACGGCGTCTCGCTGTCGATCGGCAGCACCGATCCGCTCGACTTGGTGTATCTGCGCAAGCTGCGCGAGCTCGCCGAGCATGTGCGGCCGGTCTGGATCTCCGATCATCTGTGCTGGACCGGCATCAACGGCGTGAACTCGCACGACCTCTTGCCGATGCCGCTGACGCGGCAAAGCCTCGCGCACGTCGCCGACCGCGTGCGCGCCGTGCAAGACTTTCTCGGCCGCCCGCTCATCCTGGAAAACCCGAGCACCTATCTCGAGTTTCGCGCGTCAGATATTCCGGAATGGGAGTATTTGCGCCTGCTGGCGGAGCAGACCGGCTGCGGCCTCTTGCTCCACGTCAATAACGTCTATGTCAGCGCCACCAATCACGGCTTCGACATGACGACTTATGTCGAGGCCGTGCCGGCGGACAGCATCGTGCAGGTGCATCTCGCGGGCTGCACCGATTGCGGCATGCATATGATCGACACGCACAATCAGCCGGTGACCGGGTCTGGCCGCTCTATACGATGGTGCAGCAAAAAACCGGCGGCGTCGCCACGTTGCTGGAATGGGACGCCGATATTCCGCCATTTCCCGAGCTCTTGGCGCAACTCGCCAAGGCCAAAGCGGTGCGTGCCGGTCTTTCTCCCGATGCGGCGCCGCCGCATGCGGTGGCGGGCTGGGCGCTCTCCAATCCGGTGGATTTTCAGCTCGGCACCGGCGATGGCTGACGCGGATCTGGGCGTTCTGCAGCGCTGGATGCTAAGCGCGGTGACGACACCCGGCGTGCGCGAGGTCCTGCGCGTGGCGCGCGAGGCCTACGCGCTGGATATCGGCGATGCGGTGAAGGGCTCGAACCGGCTGTCGGCGCCGGCCCGCCTCGAAATCTATGCCCGGGGCTACGTGCTGCGTCTGCTGGAATGCCTGCGCGCGGAATTTCCCATTTTTCTGGCGCTGATCGGCGACCAGGTATTTGAGATGTTCGCTTCGTCTTACGTCTGGAGCCGGCCGTCGCGGTCACCCTCGCTCTACGCGCTCGGCGCGGGATTTGCGGATTTTCTGCAGTCGACGCGGCCCGATTCCGGCGCGACGCCGGGAGCAATCGAGGCGATCCCGGCCAACCTCGCGGCGCTGGAACGCGCCCGCGCGGACTCTTACCGGGCGCGCGGCCTCGAAGGCGATCCTGCCCATCATGCCGCGGATGCGATCACGTTGATGATTTCCGGCGCGTCATTGCGCTTGCCGGAAACCGCGCGGCTGTTGTCGCTCGAATTCGATTTCACCGAGGCCATCGAGGCGGTGCGCCGCGGCGACAAGCCAGCGGTGCCGGCTGCGAAACCGACCTGCTATGCCGTCGCCCGCAGCCGCTATCGCGTCCACACCCATGTCTTGGAGCCGTGGCAACTCGCATTTCTCGGCGCCTGCGGTGCGCAAGGCTCGCCGGCGCAAGATGCCTGCGCAGCGGCGCAAACGGTGGCCGGCTGCGACGCGGCCGAAATTTGGGCTAAGTTACTGCTGTGGATGCCGGCGGCGTTGGATGCCGGGCTCGTTACGATGACGAAATGAATGGGGAATGCATATGAAGGTTGAAAAAATCAAATATCTCATGGGCGCGGTGACTGCCGAAGGAGCGCTGATTTATGACGAGACGATTTCGGCCAAGCGTCCGGCATTGCTGATGGGGCCGAATTGGATGGGCATGACTGACGCGGCGATCGAGCGCGGCAAGCTCGTCGCCGGCGATCGCTATGTGGTCTTCGTTGCCGACATGTACGGGCAGGGGACGCGCCCGACCGATTTCGGCGAGGCCGCCGCACTCGCCAATCCGCTGCGCGAAAACGCGGCCGAACAGCGCAAGCGCATCCGCGCCGCCTATGACGCGATGGTCGCCGAAGCGAGCAAGCGCAATCTGATCGACGGCCGCCGCGCCGCGATCGGTTTCTGCTTCGGCGGCGGCAATGTGCTGGAGCTCGCCCGTGACGGTGCCGATATCGCCGCGGCGGTATCGATCCATGGCGATCTCAAAACCGCGGCGGCGGCGAAAAAGGGCGCGGTCAAAGCCAAGCTTCTGGTGGCACACGGCGCGCCCGATCCGGTCGCGCCGAAGGCCGATCGTGACGCTTTCGAAAGCGAGATGGACGCGGCCGGCGCCAATTGGCAGATGCTCATCTTCTCCGGCGTCTATCACGCCTATACCGACCAGGGTTCCGAGGTGCCGGGGGTTGCGGGGTGGCATGAGCCAGCCTGCCGGATGACCTACGCGGCGACGCATCAGTTCCTCGCCGACGCTTTCGCGGGCAAATTGTGACGCGGTCCGGCAGCCGAGGCTGAATAACATCGGTGCCGGTTTCCTTCTCCGTCCCGGCCCGGTAAGCTAAAGCCAACATGTCGATAACAACGTCGTACGCGCCGCAGGAAACGCTCCGAAAGCCCCGCCAGCCGCAAAGCTTTACCGGCGGCATTGCCGCGCTTGCGGATGACCGGCTGTACGTGCTGCAAAATCCGTTCGCGCTCGACGGCCGGGTCAGTTCCTACCCGGCGAGCGCGCGGGGCTTTTCGGTCGTCAACAGCTATCTCCTGACGCAGCCCGACGCCGCGATGCTGATCGATACCGGCTTCGGCAAGGACGAGCCGGTGATCCGCACCCAGATCGAGACGCTGATCGCGCCGGGCCTGCCGCTGTCGCTGTTTCCGCTGCGGCTCAACGAATTTATGTCGATCAACAACGTCGCGAGCTTTGCCGGGCATTTCAACGTCGAGACCTGCTACACCAGCAATATCGATGCGGCGCTGTGGTTCGATTTCGGGGAGGCGGGCGGCCGCGACATTCTCAAATCGATGAAAGTCACCGCGGTGGGCCGCGCCGATTCCATCGCGCTCGGTAAATTGGGCCGCTCGATCGACGTGATGAACGCGCCGATCAGGCTCATCGCCACGCGCTGGCTCTATGACCATGCGACCAAGACGCTGTTCTCCTCCGATCTGTTCACTCATCTGTGGCGCGACACCGCGGCCGGGCCGTGGATCGTGCAAGATTCCGATAAGAATTCGGCCGTCAACGACTCGACGTCGGCGCGCGACATCCGCTCCTTCATGCTCAACACCCGCTATTGGTGGCTGGAAGGCGCGCCGACCGATTCGATCCGGCGCGGCATCGGCAACGTGTTCGACAAATATGACATCGAGACCATCGCACCGGGCTATGGCTGCATCTTGCGCGGCCGCAACGTGGTGGCGCGGCATTATCAGATGGTCGATGAGTTTTTGAAAGCTTGCGACAAGAGCGTGGCGGTGTCGCGCTATGTCACGCGCGATGAGGAACGCTGACCATGCTCGATAGGCCGCAGACTAAGGGCATGCTCGATACGCCCGTTGCCGAAAGAATGCCGCGCGAGATCGCGCCCGGCGTGTTCTGGATCGGCGACTGCTTGGCGCAGCGCCACAAGGGCAAGGTCTATCACGGCTATAATGCCGCCTTCCTGGTCGCCGGCGATGACGCCTCGATCCTGGTCGAGACCGGACACCCCAAGGATTTTCCGGTCATCGAGCGGCATCTCAACGCGCTGTTCGCCCGCGGCGTGGCGCCGCTGAAATATCTGTTCGTCACCCACCAGGAGACGCCGCATTGCGGCGGGCTCGGCCGCATCCTGAAAACCTTCCCCGACGCCATCCTGTGCGGCGATGTCAGCGATTATCATCTGGCCTTCCCGCAATACGAACACCGCATGCGCTGGATGAAAGAAGGCGACGAGATCGAGCTCGGCGGCCGCAGCCTGATGGCGGTCGAGCCGGTGATCCGCGATCTGCGCACCACCTGGTGGGGCTTCGACACCCGCGAGTGCGTGCTGTTCCCGGGCGACGGCTTCGCCTACAGCCACTACCACGAAGACGGCCACTGCGGGCTGGTCGCCGAGGAAGCGGTCTCGCTCGATCTGCCGGACGTCTCCTCGACCTTTGCCGACCTGGCGCTGTTCTGGACCAAGTTCGCCGACATGAACGTCTATTGCGACCGTCTCGACCATCTCATCGCGCGGCTTGACGTCAAAATCATCGCGCCGACTCATGGTCTGCCGATCACCGATGTAAAAACCACGGTGCCGAAGGTGCAAGCCGGGCTGAAGGCAGCCGCGCTGATGCCGGAGACCGGGACGAACGAGAAGGCGGCGGTGGCCAAAGCTGCTTCCTAGCCTGCGTTTGGGCGGCCCGCATGCGGGCATCGTGGAACTCCCGGTTGCCTGCCACGTCGCGATGCCATTGCTATCGCAAGCGCAGTGTGTTCATTTTTCCCGTCGTCAACTCACCGGGAGAACCATCTATGCGCAAGGAACTTGCCCTGCTTGCTTCAATCGCCACACTGTTAACGTTCATCGCATTCAGCGCCCAGGCCATGCCGGCCGCTCCGCTCAAGGGCGCGTCGAATTCCAGCCAGGTGATCCATGTCGCTGGCGGCTGCGGCCGCGGTTGGCATCGCGGTCCGTACGGCCACTGCCGCCGCAACTAAATTCGGCCTTCAAACTAAACTTGGCCCGGCTTGCCCGGGCCAAGTTTTTTGGGCCGTAACCGGATTAGGGGGACAGGGATGAAACAGCTCAGCATCGGCGACGTCACCATCACCAGCATCATCGAACGCGACGGACCGTGGCGGAAGCCGGAAGAGATGTTTCCGGCTTACGATCCGGCGGTCGGCAAGCGTCATCTGGCGGAACTCGATCGCGAGGTGTTCGACCCGGCGTCCGGCAAGATGGTGATCACCTACCAGACTTTCATCGTGCGCACGCCCAAGCACACGGTGCTGATCGACACCTGTACCGGCGAAGACAAGGGCCATCCGCCGCCGATGGATTTTCCGAAACAGCCCTGGCTCGACGGCTTTCGCGCCGCCGGCCTGCGCTTCGAGGACATCGATTACGTGTTCTGTACCCATCTGCACATCGACCATACCGGCTGGAACACGATGCTGCGCAACGGCAAATGGGTGCCGACGTTTCCGAAGGCCAAATACATCTTCCACAAGCGCGAATACGCCGCCTGGGAAGAATCGAACAAACGCGGCGAAAACCGTCCCGGCGGCGGCGGCAATGTGTGGGGCTACAACTGCGAGCCGGTGGTCGCGGCCGGGCAGGCGCTCTTGGTCGACGACGACTATGCGCTCGACGATACGTTTTCGCTCACGCCGACTCCCGGCCATTCGCCGTGCCATTGCTGCGTCAACATTCGCTCGCGCGGCCAGCACGCCGTCGTCGTCGGCGACCTGATGCATCACGCCCTTCAGGTCCGCGAGCCGGACTGGTCGACGATGTTCGACTGGGACCAGGAAGAAGCCAAGCGGTCGCGGCGGAAATTCCTGAGCGAGGCCGCCGGCACCGGCAAATTCGTGCTTCCGATCCATTTCCCGCATCCGACCACCGGCCTCATCGAGGCCGACGGCGAGCGCTTCCACTACAAGTTCGTGCGATGACGTCTGCTTACTGCCCCGCGATGTGATTGTCGCGGATCACCTGTCCCCACAGAGCGATCTCATTCTTGAGCAAAGCGGCAGAAGCCTCCGGCGTTTCCTGGTCGGCGGGATATTCATAAATCCCGCCGTCGGCGTAGGTCTTCTGCAATTTGGGATCGGCCAGTGCGGTGCGCAGGGCGGCATTGATCTTGTCGATGATCGGTCGCGGCGTTCCGGCGGGTGCCAGCAACATGTGCCAGAAATCGACATTGAGCTTGTCGTAGCCGAGATCACCGAATGTCGGCACATCCGGCAATTGCGAGAACCGCCGCTTCCCGACGATGGCGTATACCTTCAACTTGCCGCTCTTCACCAAGGGCCCCGCCACCACGGACGAGATGATACTGAGATCCGTTTGGCTGCCGAGCACGTCGACCAGCGCTGGACCGGCGCCGCGGTAGGGCACCTGCGTGACCTTCACGCCGAGCCCTTGCATAATGAGCACATCGGCCAGATGACCGAATGAGCCGACGCCGGGATGCCCGACCTTGATGTTGCCGCTGTGCTGTTTCATCCAGGCCAACAGTTCCTTGAAATTGTTCGCGGCCAGTGTGGGGCGGCCCGCCAGCGTATTCGAGGTGATATTGACGAGCCCGATCGGAACGAAATCCTTCTCTGCGTCGAAGGTGCGATCCGGATAGAGCGTCATGCCCGCCGCCAATGCCGGCTGGTGCAGCAGAATGGTGTAGCCATCGGGTTCGGCGCGGGCGGCCTTGGCGGCGGCGATCATGCCGCCGGCGCCGCCGAGATTCTCAATCACGATCGGCTGGCCGAGTGCCTTTTGCAGCGGGTCCTGCAGGATGCGCGCGGTCGCGTCGTCCGCTCCGCCGGGGGGAAACGCCACGATCAAGGTGATTGGACGATTAGGATAAGGTTGCGCCGAGGCGGCGCCAGCGGCCAATAGCGAAGCGGCGAGCATCGACGCCGCGAACACGCGTGTAAAGGTCATGACACCTCCCCCAGGGCTATCTTTTACGGCCGCCTGTTATTTTTGTTTGCGGCGGCCGGCCGATGTCTGCGAGTATATTCAACCTTTTCGCGGTTGCCCTGCAAGACGGGAGGGGTGCGGCGCTTCGCATCAGCCCATGCCTAATGCTTCTTGCGCATTTCACCCGATGAATTGACGGTGGCGTGGAGATTGCGGGCGAATTCGACCGCGCCATAGACCGCCATGTCGGGTCCCGTTTTTACATATTCCTTGACGCCGTAAATCGCCGGCTTCGGCGCCTTCAGGATTGCGGCGCACAAAGTTTCGACCGCGGCGTCGAGCTTGGCGGCCGGCACCACGTCGCTGACGATGCCGAAACTCAAGGCGCGCTCCGGGCCGATCTCGGCTTGCGAATAGACCAGATAGCTCATCGCCTTGCGCGGCACGCGGTCGACGAACGACGACATCACCATCGTCGGCAGGATGTTGTGCGCCATTTCCGGCACCTGAAACACCGCGGCATCGCTTGCCAGCGTGATGTCGCAGGCCGCGGCGATCGCGCAGCCGAAACCGAGCGCGCGGCCCTGCACCACGGCGATGATCGGGATCTTGGCGTCGCGCATGGCGCCGTAGCAGTTGAACACCACGTCGCTGAAGCTGCGCCGCTCGTAAGCGTCGGGCTCGGTCGGAGGGCGCTGACCCATCATGGTGCGGCCGACGCAAAAGTCCTTGCCGGCGCCGCGCAGCACGACGAGACTCGATGTTTTCTCAGCACCCGCGATGATGCCGGCAAGTTCGGCAACCATCGCATCGGAAACCGTGTTGCCGCGCTCCGGCTGATTGAGCGTGACGCGCAGGATCGGTCCGTCTTGTTGGGTCAAAATGTCAGGCATTGTCGCTCCAGTCGCTATGCTTCATTAAATCCCCACCGCGCCGCGCAGAGATCGCGTGCGGAGGGGCTTCACCGCCTGTAGCACG
>Ga0182024_10001016_pt1 | contig 72921 bp, 68 predicted proteins | sample P32metaG_FD_120480 | JGI IMG/M metagenome (GOLD analysis project Ga0182024, IMG submission 120480) | Permafrost microbial communities from Stordalen Mire, Sweden - P3-2 metaG (Illumina Assembly) | ecosystem: Environmental > Terrestrial > Soil > Wetlands > Permafrost | place: Sweden: Stordalen...
AACTCATCGGCCACCAGGTCGCCGATCACAGTGATCGTGACGTTGGGGAACGACTCGATGATTTTCCTGAGGCGTCCGGTCTCTTTGGGATGTTTGCTCATCGAGGTTCGCCCAAGGAGGATTTTCTCATGCCGGACGCTTTCGCTCCGCAATCTTGGACAACATAGTATCCACAGCGTTAGCCGCATTTACCAATTCCATCTGGACTGGAACCACGGACAAAGGCTCAAGCGCGGAGAGATGTCGGCCCAGATTGATGGCATCTTTTTCGGTAGTGACGAACCCTCCGGCGCCGCTTTGCCGGAGCATTTCCAGCAGCTCGCGTACATCCGCTTCGCTGTAGGCATGATGGTCGCGATAGAACTTTTCCGCGAGCGGTTCGATCCCAGCCGAGCGCAACTGGGACACAAAACTCTGTGGCCGCGCAATGCCACAAAATACTAGTGGCCGAGAGGGAACATTGCGAGCCAGGATTCCACGCCGCACCTCCCATAACGCCTTGGCGTTGAAAGGTCCCGACGACGGGACGTTGATGGGGACAATGGCATCGGCACGGCGAAGCGATGTGAGCGGTTCGCGCAACCGTCCGGAGGGCAGCAGCTGATCGCGTGAATCTTCGGCTGTGAACAGGACAATGTCGAAATCACGAGCCAGAGCTCGATGCTGGAAGCCATCATCGAGTAAATGAAATTGAGGGCCAAATTTCTGTTCGGCAAAAACGCCAGCTTCATAACGGCTTTCGCCCACAATAACCGGAACACCGAGACGACGAGCCACGAGCAAAGGCTCATCGCCAAATTCGCGGGCAGAGCCGCTGGGATCGACCAGCGCAACTCCGCGAGTTTGCCGTCCGTAGCCGCGGGAGAGAACGTCGAACTTAATGCCTCGAGCTTTCAGCAACTCTCCGAGCATCAGGACAAAAGGCGTCTTCCCAGAACCGCCCACCGAAAGATTACCGACGCTGATGACTGGGCCCTGGAGTTTTTTTGACCGGAATACACCGCGATCATGAAGCGTGTTCTTGAGTCGAACTCCAACTCCGAAGATGGAAGTCAGCGGGTTCATTTATCATCGCCGAGTAACAGGCGCGCCTTCGCCCTCAGACGCTGACATCTCCGGGGTTGCGCCGCCGGGAACTGATTCCAGCAACATTTTCAGCGCATCCAGTGTCCTCTGAGTTGCGCCCGTCTGAGTCTTTAAAGTTTCCGTCGCCCGCCGCCCAAGCGCCCGCCGCTCTGCTTCGTTGGAAAGAAGATCCATCCAAACCAGGGGAAGCTCAGCGGGCCCAACTACGCGCACCGCATCATGGCTTTGAAATAGTCCGATGATGTCGCGGAAATTTCCCGTATGGTCGCCAACGATGATGGGAACGCCATATTGAGCGGGTTCAATGATGTTATGTCCGCCTCGCGGCACCAGACTTCCGCCCACAAAAGCAAGATCGCCCAAAGCGTAGAGTGAGGCCAGTTCTCCAATGCCATCGACCAGAAAAACTCCGCCGCTAATCGCTTCACCGCTCCATGAAGAGCGCTGCCAATAGCGGATCTTGAGCTGTTCCAGCAATTGCGCGACTTCACGAAAACGCTCGGGATGGCGCGGAGCCAAGATCATCGCCGCGTTGGGATGGCCCATCAAAACATTTTCGAAAGCCCCCAACAGCAGCGGTTCTTCACCCTCCACGGTGCTGCCGCAAACAATAATCGGCCTGGCGCCCGCACGTTGAAACGCCTCGTGTAGGCTCGACACAATCGGTGGTGCTGGCGGCACCGCCACATCGAACTTGAGATTCCCGCTCACTTGAATGCGATCGGATAGCGCACCGATATCCTGCAGCCGGGTGGCATCTTCCTGGGTCTGCGCCAGAAAAAGATCCACATGCCGCAGAATTCCCTGCAGCACACGCCGGAAGCGGCGATAACCGGGCCATGATCGGTCGGAAATCCGTGCGTTCACCACGGCGACCAATGATTTGTTCTGGTGAGCCAGCCGCAGGAAATTCGGCCAGAACTCAGTTTCGGCCAGGATGATCAATTGTGGCCGCAGCGCGCGCAAATAGGGACAAATCGCGAATCTGAAATCCAACGGAAAATAAAAAACGTTCTCCTCGCCAAAACGTGTCCGCGCCAGCTTCTGGCCAGCATCCGTCGTCGTCGAGATCACCACGCGAAATTGCGGAAGGATTCGCCGCAATTCCCCAACCAGTCCACTGATTGCCAGCACCTCGCCCACGGAGACGGCATGAATCCAGATGGCTGGCCGGCTCGGTGGTTCCGTCAGCCGGGGCGGTATCTTCCCCAACCGTTCGCCCAGCCCTGCGCGATACTTCCCATGGCGCACCATTTCCCACAGCCAATAAGGGAGGGCGAGCAGCAGCCCGGTTGCCAGCAGCGCGCTATAAAGCACATACATGCGGGAAACGACATTCTAACCGCAGCGGATGCCCGCAGCCATCAAGGCACCATCTTTCAGGCAATCGGCATCTTATAATCCAGCCATGCACGGCTTCTTGCGAACTCGAATCATCGTCGCGGTCGCGGCACTTCTTTTCGTGCCGGTTCTTTGCCACGCTGCGAAAGACTTTGTCATGCCCACGCCGCAACCCGCCAAGACGTACGCTGCGCATGACGAACATCCCAGCGAATCTGTGACGGTGGCGCTAGATCCCTACGATACCGAGGACAAAGCGAAAATCTTCACTGTGCATTACAACGATTTGGGCATCGTGCCGATCTTCGTAATTGTCACCAATGACGGTGACCAGCCGGTTGCGTTGTCAGGGATGAAAGCTCAACTCGTGACTGGGGACCGCACCAAACTGGATCCCGATTCCGAAGATGACATTTACCGCCGGATTTCCCATCCCTCGGCCAGCGCCACCAACCGCTATCCGCTACCTTTTCCTAGCAAAAAGGTCAAAGGGGCGGTAGGCGGCAAAACTGCGGCCGAGATCCAAAGCGCGCAATTTGGCGCCAAGGCCGTCGAGCCCCACAGCACCCAGGCCGGGTTTCTATTTTTCGATGTGTCTGAGATTCCCAATCCGCTGGCCGGGGCGCATTTTTATCTGACCGGAGTGCGCGACGCCAAAGGCGACGAGCTGATGTATTTCGAAATCCCGCTGGAGAAATCCGCGAGCGCACCTGCGGGAATACCTTAGATATCGATACGCACGAGATCCTTCGCCCGGCTGAAAACCGCCGGATCTTCGGGATGACTCACGGGTACTGAATCCAGTGCCTTCTTCCTTCGCTATAATCACCGGATATGGCCACCATCGTGGATAATTCCGTAGCGGGTCGTGCGAAATATGAGCCGGTCATCGGCCTGGAAGTGCACGTCCAGCTGCTCACCGCGACCAAGATTTTCTGTTCGTGTTCCACGCGCTTCGGGGCTGCGCCCAACACCAATGTATGCCCCGTGTGTTTGGGCTTGCCGGGAGCATTGCCAGTTCTCAATCGCAAAGTTGTGGAGTTTGCCGTGCTCGCGGCCATGGCGTTGAATTGCCGCATCCATGGAACGTCGATTTTTGCTCGCAAGAATTATTTCTATCCTGACCTGCCCAAGGGTTACCAGATTTCGCAGTATGACAAGCCGCTGGCGGAGCACGGTTTTATCGAAATCAACGCCAGAGGCGGCCCCAAGAAAATCGGCATCACGCGACTACACCTGGAAGAAGATGCGGGCAAGAGTCTGCATGAAGGTTTCACCGGATCGGGCGAAACCACAGCCGTCGATCTGAACCGCAGCGGCGTGCCGCTGATTGAGATCGTCAGCGAGCCTGACATCGCGACGCCCGACGAGGCCCACGAATATCTTACCCGGCTGAAGGAAATCATTCTTTACACCGGCGTCAGCGACTGCAACATGGAGGAAGGCTCGCTGCGCTGTGACGCCAACATTAGCGTGCGTCCCAAGGGGCAGAAGGAACTCGGCACCAAGACCGAAGTCAAAAACGTGAACTCGTTTCGCTTTATCCGCGAGGCGCTGATCTACGAAATTGGGCGCGAGGTGGATGTGCTCGAATCCGGCGGCAAGGTCACACAGGAAACTCGGCTTTACAATTCCAACGAAGGCAAGACCTACGGAATGCGGTCAAAAGAGCAGGCACATGACTATCGTTATTTTCCTGAGCCAGATCTTTTGCCTTTGGTTGTGAGCGAAAAATGGCGGGAAGAAATCCGCAACACGCTCCCGGAACTCCCTGAAGCGCGGCGCAAGCGCATGGTTACGGACTACGGCATCACCGAACAAGATGCTGTAGTGCTCACATCGAGGAAATCGCTCGCCGATCAGTTTGAAGAGGCAGCCAAAGCCGCGAAGAATCCCAAGCGTGTAGCCAATCTTGTACAGGGCGAATTGATGGGACGGCTCAAAGCCAAAGATCTGGAAATCGAACAATCCCCGATTTCCATGAAAGGCGTGGCGCAATCGGCAGACCTGGTGGAGAGCGGCGCCATCTCCGGCAAGATGCTCAAGGATCTCTACGACCTTTGTTTCGAGCGCGGGAAAGATTTCCCAGTGGTCTATGAGGAAGAAGGGCGTCCCGAGCAGTCTCGTGACACTTCAGCACTGGAGAAGATCATCGATGAACTGATCGCCGCCAATCCGAAGCAGGTCGAGCAATATCGCGCTGGCAAGAAAACAGTTGCCGGTTTCTTCGTCGGCCAGGCCATGAAAGCCTCGAAAGGCCAGGCAAATCCGCAGTTAGTGAATGAACTGGTGGCAAAGAAACTGGATGGGTAACTGCTTGCGTGGGAACCGGGTCTTCGACCCGGTCACGGCCCGCAGGGCCGTTCTTCCATGAAGCCCGAATATAACTACCGCCGGCGGCTCCCGCATATCCAAAAAGATGGCCGGCCCATCTTGGTTACATTCACAACCTTCCATCGCTGGCCCCTTCCACCTGCCGCACGGGATATCGTTCTAGTTTGCTGCCTGAAAGAAAACCGCAGCAAATTCGACCTGCATGCAGCAGTAATAATGCCCGATCATTCCCACCTGATTTTCGCCAGTGCGCGGCGAGATGATAGCTCGGCTTACAGCCTGCCAGAGATCATGCGTGCGATAAAAGGAATTTCCGCGAGACGGATCAATTTGTTACTTCAACGCACAGGGTCTGTCTGGCGGGAAGAGTTTTGCGATCATGTGCTGCGCTCGAATGACAGTTTGGCGGAGAAGGTGGACGGCGATGTTTGTCAGAATCCGGTGCGGGCGGGATTGGTTGGTTCCGAGCACGAATACAAATGGCTGTGGAAAGGGCGGATTCCGGTGATCTAGCAGCCCTGCGGTCCCACACAAGCAATTGCTCACATGTGGTAACCACCAGCCAGTAACTTCCGTCACATGGGCCTCCTCTGCGATCCCCGCTAACATACAGACACCAGAAGTGTGGCCTGCCGGGGTTAGCTTATGAAGAAATGGAAGATTGATCGGATCATCAGCGTTGCGACTTTGGCTGCGGCGTTGATTGCTATCGTCCTTGTACTGAAGAAGCCACAGCCGGTGGCTCAGCCGCAGGCTCCTGCGGCCGTGGCGGCCAATGCTCAGTCGTTTCAGAATAAAGTTCAGCAACTGGAGCAGCCCAAGGAGCCGGGACAAGCTCCCGCCGAAGTCCGTCTCACCTCCGACGAAGTTGGGGCAGCGTTGGCGCAGGCCGCCGGAGCACTTCCCGCGTCTGCTGTGCAGTCGGCTACAGCTCAGACCGCGCCGGGTCTTCCCAGCACTGTGCCTTCTTCTCCGGATGCAGCCATCGCTCCCGGGCAGCCTGAGGTCAAGGATTATCAGCTAAGTTTCGATGGAGATGTGGCCCACGGCCAGTTCCTGACCCAGGTCGCTGGCAAGGATGTGTGGGTCACCCTGTCGGGGCACCTGGGGTCGGAGAATGGTTACGCGACATTTGATCCCACGGAGTTCAAAGTCGGCGATTTAGATGTTCCCGTTTCACTCGTGAAAGACGCCCTGCAGAAGAAGCTGGCTGAGCAGCACGACCGGTTAAAGCTGCCGGATGGCGTGGGTGGAATGAAAGTCGAAAACGGCGAGCTGGTGATGACGCAGAAGTGAATAAAAAAGGACTGGCATCTCTGCCAGCCCTCTAGTGGTGGCATCTCTTTCACATGGGGACCGACGTGGGCGGAGAGCATGTCTGCGTTCTTCTTGGCCTCCTCATAGTTGCCATCCAGGGCCGAACACATGGCAATGAAGGGCAGGTTGTGACTGTAGAACATCATGGAATAAATGCCCTGCAAACCGCTTGCCTTCAGGTACGCACGGTCGACCGCGGCCGCTTCCTCGTTGGTTTTCACTGCGGCTGCATAATCTCCGGTGCGGAGGTAAACATGGGCCGGCATGTGGACAATGTGTCCCGCAGCCGGGGCCAGCGACGCCACCTTGTTTGCACCAGCCAGGGCGCGCTCAGGATTCGACCAGGCCTCAACAGTACGAATGTAGTAGTGGATGGCACCCAGATGATTGGGATTGCGCCGCATGACGGATTCAAGCGAGGCCACGATTTCCTCCGTGCCGGCTTCGGGCGTGCCATCCTGATGCCACAAGCCCCAGGGATGCAGGTTCATTCCCGACTCCGCGAATAGTGTTGCCGCATCAAGGTCGTCAGAAAACTCCTTCGACACTTCGCGCATGGCGTCGTGGTAGGCCTCCGCCGCTTTCAGACGATCCGCCTGGGGATCAGCCGGGAAACGCAGAAGAATTCCCTTCCTCTTGAATTTGCGATCACAAAAAAGGTTTAACGAAGGGCGCCCCAAGTCAGTTGCGGGCAGCCTAGTAAAAAGCCAACAAATCTGCAATCGGGATGGTGGGCGCTGCTGTTAAGCTGGTGTCGAATTTCAGGGAGGCTACTTATGCCCAAAGCTGCTCAGGCGCCGTTTTCCTTGCCACAAGCGTTGCTCCATGCCTTCGACACCAATGACCGTATCAATCAATACATGATCGACAGCCTGCCCGCTGCGGCATGGAGCGCTGAACCACCGGAAGGCAAGGGACGCACAATCGCCGGCATTGTGGCCCACATCCATAACGTGCGAGTGATGTGGCTCAAGGCTGCGGCCAAAGGAAGCGAGATCCCCGAGCAACTGGATCGCAGCAGTGTGACTGCAGATCAGGCTTCCAAAGCACTCGAGCAAAGCCGCGCAGCGCTGGCCTTAGTACTCAAGTCCGCATTGGATGGAGGCGGCAACGTGAAAGGGTTCAAGCCGGATGTGGCTGGATTCTTCGGCTATTTGATTGCCCACGACGCCCACCATCGTGGGCAAATTTGCATGCTGGCCCGCCAGGTTGGCCACGCCTTACCGCAGAAGGCGATGTTTGGCATGTGGGAGTGGGGAACGAGGGGCAAGGCGTAGTCCCAGAGCGAATTGCTTGCGCCCGCACGATCAAGAACTCATGAGTCCTTCGTCCGCAAATCTTGATCTAGTCAGCTCTCCGGTACAATCCGTCTGACTTCCATGCGCAAGGTTGTTCTCTTGTATAACCCGCTCTCCGGCGGACACCGCCATCGTCAAGAAGATATTCAAGCTGTACGGAGCATTCTGGAAGGGGCGCAGATCGAAGTGTCGGTTTCGGCCACGAGTTCTGCCGCGGATACAAGGGAGCAGTCACGCGCCGCGGTCGCTGCTAGCAGCGACGCAATCTTTGTCTGCGGTGGCGACGGTACCGTCCATGACGTCTTGCAGGCGGTAGTTGGCAGTAACACCGCTATTGGCGTTATTCCCATGGGAACAGCCAACGCGCTGGCGCACGATCTGGGCATTCCACTTTCCCCCGCTGGAGCGGCCCGCGCTGCGCTGTCTGCCGATGCTCGACGTGTTGCCGTCGGGCGTGTGACCTATCAGGATTTTTCCGGCAGCAGAGCGTCCCGCTATTTCACAGTAACTGCAGGTGTGGGATTGGATGCGCATCTGTTCCACAAATTGAACAACATGGCGAAGGAACAACTGGGAATGTTCGCCTACTACGCGAAAGCGACCGAGATCTGGCTTACGCATGAGATGCAGTTTTTCGAGGTGGAATTCCTTGCATCGACCGGTGAAGGCCGGCGGGAGATCGTCACTCAACTGCTGGCGGTCCGTATCACTCAATTCGGGGGCGTACTTAGGGAACTTGCACCGGGCGCCGCGTTGCTCCGCGATGACATGCGGCTGGTCCTGTTCAAGACGAGCAGCCGCCTGCGCTATTTGTCATATGTGTTGCAGGGAACTTTTGCGAGACAGGGCCGGAATGTGCCAGGGATTGAATTAGCCTTCGCCGAACGATTACTGTGCCACGCTCTCGCCACGGAGAGTGAGGACCCCAAAATCTATATCGAGGCTGATGGAGAGTTGTTGGGTACAGTGCCGGCGGAAATTTCCATGGTTCCCAACGCCTTTACCCTGCTCCTTCCTCGAAAGTGATCGAGCGCATGTGTTAGAAATATCCATTGGAACCTATTACCCACTTCCTGACCGGCGCTTGCATGGGACGGGCCGGGCTTAACCGGACGACAGCGCTGGCCACCGCGACAGTTACTCTCGCGGCCGAAGCACCGGACCTGGACATCCTGGGCAATTTCAAAGGCCCAGTCTTCGGATTCGCGCATCATCGCGGCTTCACCCACTCTTTTCTAGGTCTCTTTCTGGTCTCGGCGGTGGTAGTCGGCTTCATGTATCTGGTCTGGCGTCTGCGCGGACGCAAGACGAAAAATCCTACTCTCCCGCCGCGCTGGGGGTTGCTGTTTCTGTACGCCTACATGGCTGGAGTGACGCACATTCTGCTGGACTTCACCAACAACTATGGCGTGCGTCCGTTCTGGCCATTTTCCGAGAAATGGTATTCCTGGGACATCGTTTTTATTGTTGAGCCCGTCCTCCTGGCTTTTCTGCTCGCGGGGCTGCTTCTGCCTGCATTTTTTGCTCTGATCAATGAAGATATGGGTGTCCGCAGCAAAGGGCCACAGGGAAGAATTGGCGCAACTCTCGCGCTGCTGGGGATACTTGCGGTGTGGGCTGTTCGGGACTACGAGCATCGCCGCGCGGTAAATGCGCTCAAAGCCTTTGTGTACGAGAAGGCCGAGCCCATCCGGGCGTCCGCCTATCCAAACTGGTGGGACCCATTCCTGTGGAATGGAGTGGTCGAGACCCAGAATTTCTACGCGACAACGTTGGTGGATTCGTTGGAGCCCGAAGTGGATCCTATTGCAGAAATGCAGATCCTCTACAAGCCGCCGGAAACGCCGGTAACGCTGGCGGCCAAGAACTCAGAGCTGGGGCGCGTCTATCTGGACTGGGCGCAGTATCCCATTACGGAAGCCGAGCCCATCGAAACCCCGCAGCCGGGATATATCGTGCGCTTCATGGATCTGCGGTTCGACTCCCCTCAGCTGGGCGCACGAAGGACCCTTTCAGCCGGAGTGGAGTTGGACAGCAATTTACACGTGGTAGCGGAGAAATTCGGACTTCGCCGGCGGCCACTACCTTGATGAAAATATTTTGCGCTTCTCAAATCACCGGATTGCTATTGCTCACTGCGGCGGGGACGGCACAGACCTCGCCCGATCCTGTCGATCAATACATTCAAGCCGAGATGACAAAGCGGCACATCCCGGGATTGTCGCTGCTTGTGGCACGCGATGGGGAGACCATTCGGGCGCAAGGTTACGGTTTTTCCAATGTTGAGCTGCAAGTCCCGGTCAAGCCGGAGACGGTCTTTCAATCGGGTTCGATGGGAAAGCAATTTACCGCGACTGCGGTAATGATGCTGGTGGAGGATGGAAAACTCCATCTGGATGACCCGCTGACGAAATACTTTCAGGATGCGCCACCCGCGTGGAAACAGGTGACTGTTCGCCGACTTTTGAGCCATACGGCTGGCTTTACCGACTATCCGGACAACTTCGACTTCCGGCGGGACCGCACCGAAGCCGAAATGCTAAGAATTGTCGCAGGGATTCCGCTGGCCTACCCGCCGGGAACAAAATACGCCTACGCCAATCTGGGATATTTGACCTTGGGTATTCTCATTCATCATGTCACCGGCAAGTTCTATGGTGACTTTCTGCAGGAACGCATCTTCCAGCCGCTGGGAATGACGACAACCCGAATCATCAGCGAAGCGGACATTGTCCCCAACCGGGCCGCCGGCTATCGCTGGGTCAAAGGAGAATTGAAGAACCAGGAGTGGGTTGCGCCTATCCTGAACACCACAGCGGATGGAAGCTTGTATTTCTCCATCCTGGACTTGGCGAAGTGGGACGCAGCCTTGAACACGGAGAAGTTACTGAAACGGTCGAGCTTGCAACAAATGTGGACTCCCGCCAAACTCAACAACGGTCAACCCAACTCGGGCCACTACGGATTCGGTTGGTTCATTGAGAGCATTCGCGGTCACCGCATCATCGAACATGAAGGCGCCTGGCAGGGTTTCACAACCAACATTTCTCGTTATGTGGACGACAAACTTACCATCGTCGTCCTTACAAATGCCGAGCACGCAGACCCGGGTGACATTACCCATCATGTTGCTGGACTATATGTACCTGAACTCACGCCATTGCCGGAGAAGTCTGCAAGTCATTGAGTAGAAGCTGCGTCTTCGATCCAACCGTCTTATTCGCCTTGGGGATGCCGTCCCAACTTGACGCCGTAGCGCCCACGCGCCACAATCATTACTCAGTTTGCCGAGGTGAGTAATGCTGGCCTACTTGTTCATCGTGTTTGCTGTCGCTATCCGCTTCCTGCCACATCCCTGGTCATTCACTCCGGTTGTTGGGGCGCTGCTTTTCTTTGGCGCCCGCGGATCGCGCCGCCAGCTTGGGATCCCGTTTGCGCTGTTAGCTGTCTCTGACGTCGTCCTGACCAAGTTCGTCTACGCCTACCCGTTCACGTGGGACCATTACGTAACCTGGGCATGGTATGCGGCCATTCTTTGGCTGGGAACCAACTTGCGGGAGATCGCAAAGCCGTTGCGAGTGATCGGTGCGGCTTTGGCCAGTTCTGTGTCCTTCTTTTTGCTGAGCAACTTTGCTTTTTGGGCCGGAGGGACGATGTATCCGCACAATTGGAGCGGTCTGATGACCTCTTACACCTTGGGCCTGCCTTTTTTCCGGCCCGCTATTGAAGGCGACCTGCTGTTTACCGCAGCGATGTTTGCCACGCCGGGCTTGCTATATGGGCTTGGGATTTACGGTAAGCACGGAGATGACACCGCCTCCGCGTAACTTTGGCAAGAAATCACTGATTCCCTCAGTTTGAACATACCTCTCGGGGCGTCATCCCGAAGTCCCGCGCTTTCACCAGCGGGGCGAGGGATCTCGCGCGTACCAGTACAATTGCCGTATCAAGAGTGCATATCCACCCCACGCAAGATCCTTCGCGAGCTCAGGATGACGCCTTTCATAAGGTTGAGAAATTTCAAACTGAGCCACTCCCAAGAGATCGGTCAGAAACGATCAATGACAAAACTGATGCTTCTGGTTTCATGCCTTCGCTGAGCCCCGGTCGTTATTCCTTTTGGCCCATGGTTTATGCACTCCCATCCAAGCTACTAGTCCCACAGCGATCACCAGCAGTACCCAATAAGAATGTCGGCGAACGAGTTCTCCTAATCCATGCACCACGTTGGGCCCGTATTTCAACGTCAATAGTCCCAGCAGGAAGAAACGCACGAAACGCCCCGAGAAAATCGCCAGCAGGTAGTGGCTGAACTTCATTTCGGAGACCGCCGCTGCCAGCGCGAAAAGCTTGAAAGGCGTGGGCGGGGGGAGCATGGCGGGGAACATCAGGCTCCAGAAGGGGTGCTGGTCGAATGCATTGTGGATCTTCGCGAAGCGCTCTGGTGAGATACGTTTGCGGAGCAGTTCCTCTCCTCCTGCATACCCAATCGCGTAGACCACGATACTTCCCAGAGTCGAACCCGCCGACGCCATGAGCACGTACAACAGAAAGCGCGGCCGGTCAGTGTAGATGTAGCCGACGACAATTGCGTCCACCGGCAGGCCAATCGAGCTGCCATCGATGGCCGCAACCAGAAACACCCCCCAAGCGCCCAGGGGCTTTAGAAATGCCCAAAGGACGGCGGTGTAGCGGGAGAGAATATGTTTGATGGTCTTCAAGCCTGGGCCTAAAAAGTACGCCTAGAAGTGTACGCGAAAGCGGAAACAGACGAGCAGACAGGGTGATGAAGACGCAGCCGGCTGCGCCTCCACTCCGAAGTCAGAAGGGTCTGATTATTTCTTTGGAAAATTCGGATCGGCTTTGACTTCGTTGATTTGCTTGGTATGGCGTTCGCTGTGCGCCGCAACGAAGAGTACCCATTCGTAAGCGTCCAACTTCTTTCCCAGCGGACTATCCATCACATGGGTCCGCAGGTCATCATGCTGGTTCAGGAAGTCTATAGTTTGTTGGCGGCTCTCGAGGAAATGTTTGAGCGACGCCTGCGGTGAGCCGAACCGATTGGTGGGCTTCAGCGGCTCGGGAGCCTGCGCCTTGTGAGTCCGGTCCGGAATCATCGCGAGGACCAGATCGTCGGTGGCCTTCACGTCCGCGCCTTCGGGCTGGGCTGGGGTCTTCATCACTTGCTCCACGATCATTCCGCGGAGCAGGTCCTCAGCGGCGGCAATATGCTCGGTTACTTCCGCGACCGACCAGCGGTCCGGCGCTGACTTGAAGTTCCATTGCGCCTCGGAGAGACCTGCCGTGGCGTCCAAAACGCCTTGCTTGGTGCTTTCCAGATATTTAAGTGCCCGGTCCTTGTCTGCCTGCGTTTGTGCGTGGGCCGAGATCGTGACATACATAACGATGGCGGCGACGGTAAGAAGGCGTTTCATGCGTTCTCCTCGAACGTGGACGCAGTCCGCGTCTCACGATTTTCTATAGATGTATTTTCTGGCCGAAGTGCGACAGATAGCCTACGACCGGCGCTCGAGGAATGCAAGACGAATTGACGACTTGTAGACCACTGGGGGTGGATGCCCTATTCATGCTCCGTATTCCCGCTGAGCAACTGGATGGCATGCGGCAGGAGATCAATTACGGCTTCCAGTGATTCAACAGCTCCTGCAGGATTCCCTGGCAAATTCAAAACCACAGATTTCCCACGCACTCCGCAGACTCCACGGCTGAGCGCCGCAAACGGGGTCTTCTTTACGCCTTCAGAACGCATGCGCTCGGCAACTCCTTCCAGCAAACGGTCACACACCGCCCGCGTGGCTTCTGGCGTGACATCCCGCAGGGATATTCCAGTTCCACCCGTCGTCACCACGAGATGAACTTCGCTGGTCAACCACCGGATCGTTCGCTCGATAGCAGGTTGATCGTCCGGGACGATCTCCGTGGCGAGAATCGTGAAGCCGCACTGTCTGAGAAGCTCAACGACGGCTGGGCCGGATTGATCGGCGCGTCTGCCGCTCGCACAAGAATCGCTGATCGTCATTACAGCCGCGGTGAGGGCGTCAGGTGTCGTGGGCATTTGATCTTTGTGTCCCATAGTTTTCCCAATGATACGGGCAAATCCTGCATCTAAAAAGGACTGAAAGCCTTCGCGGGAACCGGGGTAGAATCTTGAGTGCCCTTGCGGCTTCTTTTATGCGCGCCAGAGTTTGCCCAATGATCTTATTACTCATGAGCGCAACCGTCGCTCAGCAGGACACTACTCTGCGCAGTCAAGCGAATGCAGTACTCGTACCCACGCTGGTAAAAGATGCAAAGGGCCACGCCGTCTACGGTCTAACGCAAAAGGACTTTGTAGTCGTCGATGACGCGGTAGAACAGGTCGTTCATTTGGACGATTCTCCGGAATCTGATCCTGTTTCGGTTGTTCTGGCAATCCAGACGGGGCGGAGAGCCCAACGCGAGTTTCCCAGGATGCGTGGCATCGGTCCAATGCTTAGCCCCGTTTTCAGTCAGCCCGGATCGCGAGTCGCTTTGGTCGAGTTTGATAGTCGCATCAATCTCGTACAGGACTTCACCGACAACGAAGCATCTGTTGACGAAGACCTTAAGACGCTGCAAGCAGGCGATAACGGAGCTGCCATTCGCGATGCCGTAAAGTTTTCGGTTGACTTGCTGGAAAAAGAACCAGCGCCGCGTCAGCGGGTACTGCTCCTGGTGAGCGAAAACCGCGACCAGGGAAGTCATTTTGCCAAAACTGACGACGTTGTAGCTGCCATTGGGAATAGCAACACGGTTGTGTACGCGCTGGCGTTTTCGCCATCGCTTTCGCAGGTGCTGGACACCGAGCGAGGCAGCAACCACGACGAAGCCTATTGGGACGCTCCACCGGATATCATCGGTACCCTTATGATGGCCAGGCAGGCAATGAGAAAAAACACCACCAAGACAATCGCAGCGATGACGGGAGGCGAGTATGTGCCGTTCACATCTCGAAAGGCTTTTGAGAGCCGACTGATTGACTTTACCAATCACTTGCACAGCCGCTACGTTCTGAGCTTCGAGCCGCAAAGGCCCCACCCCGGGCTCCACCAGATTCAAGTGCGATTGAAGCAACCTGAGGCTGGGATCAGTATTCTTTCGCGCACCAGCTACTGGGCAATGGGCACGCTTCCGTGAGTGGGTGTGACTGTTTTTACCCTGCGACAAGCTTTCAACTTGTCATTCCGAGAAGCGCAGCGACGAAGGATCTGCTGTTTGCCGGCCCCCAGGAAAAACAGATTTCTCGCTGCGCTCGAAATGACAATGCGTAGTTTTTCAGCAATCTGAGGTGGAACCAACGGAGCCGCAAGGGTTTGGACCTCAGGAGTCGAGGAGGACATCTTCTTCTTCCTCTTCTTCAGTTTTGCTGCTGCCGCCATCTCTATGGGCTTCGTCGAGCAGGCGCAGGCCCTCCATCAGCAGGCCTTGTGTGTTCAGCGTGGTGGTTTGCTGCGTGGTCTTGCCTTCGAAGTTGACCTGGAAATTTCCGCCGGTCCAGCGCAGGACTTTGAACACGGCTGGATCGCCAGTCAGCATGCCGTAAGCCGCATGCGTGACCTGACCTTCACTGAAGTACATCTCGCACTTATCTTTTTCATTGGTCAGCGTGAGGGCGCAGCTCTTCCGTCCCATTTCCAGAGATTGCACCAGGTCAATCACGTTCATCTGCGTCAAATTTCCGCGTAACACGCCATCGGAAGCCGTCGACTTGGCCATTTTTTCCAGCGCGATTTTGTCAATCACGCGCTTGATGCGCTGCGTAGCTTCCTTGAGAAAAAAAGGCTTTTCCAGGAAGTCATCGACCGGGTGATCATGCGAGCCCAGCTTTTCACTGATGTCCGTCCTGGTGGCGAGCAGGATCACAGCTATCCCTGCCGTGTTGGAACGGCTCTTCAGCTTTTCCACCAGTTGGCGGCCATCCATGCCGGGCATGCGATAGTCGCTGACCAGCAGGTCGGGGGGATCGTCCACGGCTTTCAGCAGGGCATCCGCCCCGTCAATCGCGGTGGTGACGATAGCCAGTGGGGTCAGAGCATTACGCAACATCCCCAGCACCATGGGATTGTCATCTACCAGCAGGACTTTGACGTTGTTCGCCATTTGAATGCTACATTTTCCCCCGGATGTTTTTCCGGGCCCGCGTGTAATCCCCGCTTTTCCCGCCGGACTTGCGCTCGAGTACGATTTCGCGGATTTCGATGCCCTTGTCGAGAGCTTTGCACATATCGTAAACGGTGAGAGCGGCCACGCTGGCCGCCACCAGGGCTTCCATCTCGACTCCAGTCACCGCAGTCGTGCTGACTTTGGAAGCAATCGCGACGCCATTCTCGCACAGCCGCATGACCACATCAACGTGCGCCAGGGGCAGCGGATGGCACATGGGAATAAGATCGGAAGTTCGCTTCGCGGCCATGATTCCCGCCAGCCGCGCCACCTCCAGTGGATCGCCCTTGGGATTCTTCGGTAATGCCTTGAGCACTGCCGGCTTCAAAGCGACGAATGCGCTGGCTTCGGCTTCCCGTTTGGTCGCCGACGAGGCGGAGACGTCGACCATCTTGGCTCGCCCGGTGCGATCGTAATGAGAGAGCTTCTTGGGCATCCGAAAGAACCATCTTACTAGAAGCTATCTCATGAATGGTTGGGTAGGGCGCGCTAAGAAATAGGTGGTCGAAACGCCCGAGTGCGTCGCGCAGTTAACTACTCGTGCAACTGCGGTTTCGCAACCACGTGAACAATGATGTCGGAAACCCTTTCACTCTCGCCGACGTGAATTCGTGTAGCGTGCTCCGGATCGGCAGCCGAGGGATAGAGCGTTCTTGGATACGGGCGTTTTGCTTCCACAAGATTGCGGTAGTGGTAGACGACAATGTAGTCGCCGGGAGCAACATGGTCGAACACGAAGTAGCCGCCGTCTTTCGGAAAATTCCACCAGCCTCGATTGTCCCACTCGTTTGCGTTCTGTTGATAGCGATCGGCACGGAACAGCTCTATATCGGTGGCTGTCCAGCCGCTCACGCCGCCATCATCCTGGCCGACAACGCGCCCGCTAATTTGCCCGGTAGGAAGCGCGTGGAGGTTATATTCACAGCAAGCACCCGCCGCCACCTCAATCGGAGGCATGGGGCGGGAGAGTATGAACTGCCCCTGGACAAGGTGGGGAGCAAGTCGGCTGAAACCGAATACCTACCCGGAAGGAGTCCTGAAAAGCTGTAGTTGCCATTCGAATCGCTCTTGGTTTGGAAAAACTCCTCCCCCGAACGGAGACGAATACTAATACCTCCGAGAGGTTTGTCATAATCCGGATCGGAAGCGCCACCATAGGGTTCCTGATCCCGCATTAACACGCCGAACAAGGAATCCGGCTTCTTGCCGTCGCGTATGGCTCGCAGTTGTGGAAGCAGAGGATCGGACAGACGAAACGGAGGGGTCTTGGAGCAGATTGTGACGAACACCAGTCCGTTGCTCCCTCGATCGCTGTCAACCAAGTATTCCTCGCCTACCTGAAAGTGGACGCTGCAATCGGCGTCGCCACGTCCGGAATAGACGTCGATCTCCTGCGTTATGATGCCCGCAAAACCTTCTTCTACTCGGAATGTGTAACGAGCTTGCCCCGTTGGTTCCTTCCCCGGCTGGGGAGGGTCCTCCGCTGAGAGGAGTGGCCGACAAACATCACCTCAGCGGGGTTCTTCATTAGATTACACGGCCGTTCCGCGCTCCAATCTACACATGTGCAACCAAATACATGGGCGGGAATGCCCGAAATGAGAATCGCCAGTCCGACGAAGTACCGAAACCATGGTGAGATCATAAGACAGGTTCCAGCTCCGCAGCAACGCGCTGTTCGATATTTCGACTGGTAGCTGACGCAGAGTCGCCATTACCTCAGCACCCACTGGACAGCACATTTATGGGATGAGTCTTAAAAATCCTCGCTGGCATGCAAACAGAGTGATTGCGAGAAGCACGACTTACCGCATCAATACCGGTGCCCACTCGCCCACCGCAATGTGCTCACGGTCTGGAGCAATCACGACGTAGCAATTCGCTCGCGCGGCCGCTGCGATGTCTCCCGATCCCTGCCAACCCGCTAATTCGACTTCTGCGTGCTCGAATTCACCGGACAGAATTGCCGGCAAGAATCGCTTCAGCCCGGTCTTGGTTTTGATTTCCGATTTTAACTTCGCGTGCAAGAAAACAAGTTTGCGTGGCAGCATGCCCGCCAGCGCTTCCACCATCAGCCGTGCAAATAGTTCGAATGTCACCATGGTGGAAACCGGGTTTCCCGGAAGGCCGAAGAAATATGTGTGGTCTGACGGGGCTGAAGCCCCTTCGCGGGCGGGGGCGCCCGCGCCACACGGTACGCGTCCAAAAACAACCGGCCGCCCCGGCTGAATTTGTGCGCCGGTAAAGAAGAACTCAGCGTTGAATTCCGTGAGCACCTCTTCCACTAGGTCATACTTTCCCATGGAAACGCCTCCGGTAAGCAGGAGGAGATCGGCTTCGAATCCGTCGGCGATCAGCTCGCGGAGACGCGCGGGCTTGTCGGGAGCAATCGGAAGCAGCACGGGCTCTCCGCCAGCAGCCTGGATTTGCGCTGCGAGCGAGTAGCTGTTCGAGTTTCGGATCTGAGTAGGGCCGGGCGGCACGTCAATGTCCACGATCTCGTCGCCGGTGGAAAGCACAGCAACACGAGGTTTCGCATAGACCAGCAGGCGCGATCTTCCCACCGACGCAGCCACGGCGATCGCGGCATGATCCAACCGCATGCCCGGAGTCAACAGACGCTCCCCCCGCTTGGCTTCCGCTCCCGCCGGGACGATATTGTCCCCGGCTGCAACTCCTTTCTTGATTTCGACTCGATCGCCCTCTCGCGCTGTGTACTCCACCATCACAACCGCATCCGCGCTGGGAGGGACAGGAGCACCCGTCATGATGGAAACGGCCTGCCCCCTCTCAACCCGCATCCCCGCGGCGCCACCGGCTTTTATTTCGCCGATGACATCCAGCGTGACGGGAAGTCGTGACAGATCGGCGGCACGCACTCCATATCCGTCACGAGTGGCGCGTGGAAATGGAGGAAAATTGCGGTCTGCAGTCACTGGCTCTGCCAGGATGCCGCCCGCACTCTCCAGCAGATCAACGAGTTCCTTTCCACGAGCACGCAGACCAGTAGCATGTTTTTCCGCGAGATACCGCGCTGCTTCAAAGCTGAGAATGATGGGAGTTTGGGGCACAGCGGCCATGGACGAGATGATACGAGGGATGAGACAGAAAATCGAACTGTGAACAGACTTAAAGCGGGGACGAGCCCTGCATTCGGAAGTCTATTCTGAAATCGACTCGCGGAAGGTTTTCAGGTTGCTTTCCAGGTCTCGTGAATTCGCAGCATAGGACAGCGCCGTTTCCAAATCTACAACTCCTGCTCGCACCAGCTTTTCGATTTCTCCATCGAAAGACTGCATGCCTTCGGAAAGACCCTCCTTCATTACTTCGAACAGGTCCCCGCCTGAGCGTTCCCCGTTCTCCACGCATTCGCGCGTGCGGGGATTGGACTTCAGGATCTCGATTGCAGCGATGCGTCCTTTTCCGTCCTTGCGTGGAATCAGCCGCTGCGAAATGATGTAGCGGAAGGTCTTGGCCAGACGGCCCCGGATAGCGGACTGTTCAGAACCAGCGAACGAACTCACGATGCGTTCCACCGCCTTCGCGGCATCCACAGTGTTCAGGCTGGAGAGTACAAGATGTCCGATTTCCGCGGCTTCCAACACCAGTTGCATAGTCTCGCGGTCATGCATCTCGCCCAGCAGGATCACCTTTGGCGCCTGCCTCATTGCTGCCCTCAGAGCCAGCGCAGCGTTCGGTGTATCGCTGTGCAACTCTCGTTGATGAATGGTCGCACGCTTATGGGTATGCAGGAACTCGATTGGATCTTCTACGGTAATGATATGGCAAGTCTGCTGTTCGTTGATTAGGTCCAGAAGCACGGCCAAAGTGGAGGACTTTCCCGATCCTCGCGGCCCCGTGACCAGCACGATCCCATCTCGCAAATTGGCCACTTCTTTTAACTGCGGCGGCAAACCAAGCGACTGGAAGCTGGGAACCGAAGTCGCAATGACCCGCATGACCACGGCGCAACTGCCGCGCTGAATGAAGACATTGACGCGAAATCGAGAGAGCCCCGGCAACCCAAAAGATATATCGCAGGAACCCTGCTCGCGCAGAATCGTGATTGCCTGTTTGTTGCTGCCGATCAGATCGGAGGCGATGCGGCGGGTATCGTCGGCCGTGAGCAGACGAAGCTCCGGAGACTGTATTGCAATCAGTTGCCCGTGCACCTCGACCTGCGGAGGGCGTCCTGGCGAGAAAATCAGATCGCTGACTTGCTCATGTGCTCTTAACATGGCTGCCAGCAGCGCTTGGGTGGCGACTGTGCCGGAGCCCGAAGCAGCTTCAAGCGTAACCGTGATGGGTGCGTTGCCCGGCGCTGCCATATTCAATTCTCGGGGAAATCGCAGCGCGAACGGGGAGTGTCAATGCCGAATTGGACCATGCCAAACCCTACTCTAACCAAGATTTCCGCAGTGTTCCATGAAGAACGTCTAGTGCATGGACCTTCGTAATGTGGGCGGCGAAGGCGGGCCAGAGTTTAACTGAGTTTTCTCAAAACAAAAGGGCGGCTAAAGCCGCCCCGCGGAAGAAAAAATTAAATGTACCGCTACTTCTTCGTCGACTTGGTTTTTCCGAATGAAGTCTCAATCTTGCTGCCGATGTACTGGAGCATGCCTTTGGCCGCGTCCGCGTACGGTCCGGCTGGTTGCAATTCCAGATACTTATTCAGGGCTTCTGCCGTCCCCGGCGCCGGGAGCACCTTTCCACTCGGGTCGGTGGTGGCCTTGCTGATCAGGTTCACGCCCTTCTGGTAGTAGGCGTCCGCCTTGTTAGGGTCAATGGCAATAGCCTTGTCGAAAGCCGCAATGGCGTCGTCTATTTTGTTGGCATTGGTGTAGACCGCGCCGATGTTGTAGTAGTACTGCGCCGCGCCGGCGGGATTCAATTGTGCCGCCTGGGTGTAGGCCTTTACCGCGTCGTCGACTTTGCCAGATTTCGAATCGGCGTCCGCCAGATTGTTGTAGTAAGCCGCCAGCATTTTTGCGTCGTCCGGACTCTTCTTCGGGTCAGCGTCGAAAGCCTTTTGCTTAAGATCTACAGCCTTCTGATAGTCCGCGGTCGCCTCAGTCAATCGCTTCGTCTTCTCCGCCGGGTCGGTCTGCTTGAGGCCCGAGTTGCGATAGGCATCGCCGAGTTTGAACCAAATCAGGTCGCGGCTCTGGTCCATCTCCGTGGCCGCTGTCAACTGGGCGACGGCGGTATCGAAATCACCGGTATCGGATGCCTGCTTGGCGGCCAACAGCTTCTCATTCAGAGCCTTGACAATGCCCACGTCTTTTTCGTGTTTCGCCTGGGCTTCCTTCATTGCTGCCAATTGCTCTGGAGTGAGGCCCTGCCCCTTGGCTGCAGCTTCCTCGCTCTTCTTTAAATCGAAATCTAGGACCATCTCGTCCAACTGGACAGCGAAACCGTTCACCTTGTCCAGTTGCTTGCCGTCCTTAGTGAGGGTTACTTCGTACTTGCCGGGTTCAATCCCGAGCGAAAAATACTCGCCTTTAGCGTTCGTCTTCAAAGTGTATTTTCGCCCATTGTCCAGGCTGTGCCATTCCACCGTCGCGTCCACGATTGGAGCTCCGGTCGCGGCTTTGCAAGTGCCTTTGACTGAGCCAAAGGCTTGCGCGTGCACCGGGGCCACGCACAATCCCCCCAACAGCACAACCAGCACAACCAGCGCAACCACCAAAGAATGCTTTTTCATCGCCGCCTCCTACTCCGCTTCCATTTACGATTCTAGATTGCAGACTGCTGAAGTTAAATCTGAAACAACAATTTGAAGCTCCGACCCTTATGGCCGCACCGCAACCGCGTAAGGAATCGGGTCCGCCGCTCCCGCTTCCCGAAACGCGCGCAGGCGCAAAACACAACTGGCACAAACGCCGCAGGCGCTATCTTCCCGGCTATAGCATGACCACGTTAAATCGAAAGGTGCACCCAGTTCAAGGCCCAGCCGTACAATCTCTGACTTGCGCATCGCAATCAGCGGGGTCACGATCTCAATTCGCCCCTCTTTCGTTCCCGCTTTTATCACTGCATTAAACGCCTGGTAGTAGGCCGGACGGCAATCGGGATACCCGGAACTGTCCTGCTCCACCGCGCCGATATATATTTTCCCCGCTTCCAACACTTCGCCCCAACTCACCGCGACCGACAAAAAGTGCGCATTGCGAAAAGGAACGTAGGTCACCGGAATATCCTGCCCAATGGCATGCGATTGCGGCACGGCAATATTCATATCGGTTAGCGCCGAACCACCAATCGCGCGGAAAGCCTCATTGCGCACCACCAGACGGTCCTTGATTCCCAACCGGTCGCAAATCGCCGCAAACGACCGCTGCTCACGGGCTTCCGTGCGTTGACCATAGCTCACATGGACCGCGGCTACGTCGTGATCCCGCACCGCTAGGGCAGCGCACACGCAGGAATCCATTCCGCCGCTGAGGAGAACCACGGCACGAGATTTCTTCAGGTTCGTCATGGGCGCAGAACGCAAACAGGAAGACAGAATTAAGAAGGGATGTTGCTCCAAGGATTCTACTCGACCGTGAAGTCCGCCGCACGCCACACCGTGCTCTTTCCCGCCGAGTCGGACGCCTTTACCTCCAGCCGGTACGAGCCTGCTGGCAACTTGTCGACCGCGATTTGCTCGGCAATGGGGATTAGCGGACTGCCCGCCTGTATCCATGAAGCGGCACTCCTAAGGTCGGTGTCCACTTTGAGTTCACCGGTCTTGACGTTTGTGATTTTCAGCCGAGTCTGGAGGGTCGTGGCTGGCTGCGCGGCAAGCCGCGGTTCGTACACTTCAAAGAAGGCAAACGAGGTTCGCCTTTGTTGAAGGGTCTGTGCTTCTTGAAGCGTGTATCTCCAGCGGGTGTGAATTCGACTCCCTTGCTGACCAGCAGCACCAGGTCCGGCGCCGGGTTGACTGCCGCCGCCTCATGGAATCGCTTGCACAGCGCCAGGGAGCTAACCCCAAGCTGCTTCCGGTCATAGCTTTCCACGGTCAGCGGGGTTTGCCCTCGACCGAACTTCGACCCATGGCTGAGCACGAGTAGGAGTCTGCATTCCCCGGGAGGCAGGTCAATCTGGGTTTCATAGCGATTCGGGATCATCGGATGGTCACGCTCGGGATGGGGTCGGTATGGCGATAGCGAACCACCTATGTAGAAAGCCGGGAGGTTGGGGGAACGGCACCCAAAGTCACTGAAACGTGTTGCGAGGGTCCCATCCTTCCTGTAAACCATTCCCAAAATGCCATTCTTCGCATACAGAGGGTCGGAAGGGGAATGCTTGGTGTTGCAGTACTTGCTGCGGGCATCGACGAACGCGTCACGGCGGTCTACTTTAACTTCGATTTGGTGGCAGGATCCCACGCCTGACTGGGGCGGCACATAAGCGATGAGATAGAGAAGAAAACTATAAACCCCGGAGGAAAACATTTGCGGCAGATCCGGACTGCTCCATTTTCCCCTCGGCGTCTCAGAGTCCTGATTCTAATAGCTCACACTATCATAAAGCTTGGACAAGATCTTCGAAAAGGCGAAAACCTCTGGGGATTAAGTTACGGACTTGGCAATTTTCAAACTCCGAGTTCGCGCGTCCTCTCGAGAGCGGGGAAGCCATAAGCGTCCTGTCAAGTACAAAAGCCGGGACCAACACCTGATTCGACTCGACTCGGATCGAGGACGTGCTCTCCATCTGGGCGAGAACGACCGGGGCCGAAAAGAAGAGAGCCGGGCCGAGAAATGACGCAACCATCAGTCTCTTCATCTTCGTTACGCTCAATGTTGGCTGCGGTCTTTTCCCGTTGCGCAACATTTTCTACGCCGAGCCCATGAAGCGGCTTGCTTCTTGACTTCACACGCCCTTCATTGCCGGGTCCCAGATGAACTTATGGATCTGCAACCCCAGCCGTGCCGGGACATTGTCCGCCAGAATCCATTCTGCCAATTCCCGCGGATCGAGCAAACAGTGTGAAACGTCGCGCCCGCCGCTCGCGTCTTTGCGGAATGCCGGAGAAAACAGTACCGCCTTGACCCGTCGTTCCAGACTGTGGCGCGCCAAGAAATCGCGGGCGAATTCATAATCCGCGCGATCGCTCAGCACGAATTTGACTTCATCCTGCGGACCCAGCGCCTCGAGGTTCTCCAGGTGAAATGTGTCGCCCTCGCCTGAGTTCGGACACTTCACATCCACAATCTTGACCACGCCTTTGGGCACGTGTTCCAGCGGGCGCTCGCCGCTGGTCTCCAGCAGCACCGTGTAGCCGTCGTCCAACAGGCGTTGCATCAGCGGCACCACCTCCCGCTCCTGCAGCATGGGTTCGCCCCCGGTGATCTCCACCAGACCTCTCGGGCTCAGTTGCCCCACTTCTTCGAGGACTTCTTCCACCGTCATGCGATGGCCGCCGGTAAAGGTGTACTCGCTATCGCACCAGGCGCACCGCAGGTTGCATCCGGTCAGCCGCACGAAGACGCAGGGCAGCCCCGCATAGGTGGACTCGCCTTGAATCGATTTGAAAATTTCCGTGATCTGCAAGGAGAGCCGCCGCTTACTCGGAATACTTGGCCGTTGTCGTATCGGTCTCGAAAACGGTGACGTCCTTCACCTGGACCCTACCCTTGGTCACGGCCAGCAAGCGTCCATTCGCCTCATCGTAGAAATACTTGGCCAGGTTCTCGGCCGAGGGATTCAATACGGTGAACGGCTCCACATCGTTGATCATCTGGTGGTCCAGCCGCTCAATGGTGTGCTTCATAACTTCGCGGAGCTCTTTGAAGTCAAGCAGCAATCCGGCTCTGTCCAGCTCCTTGCCCGCTAGCGTGACCCGCACTTTGTAGTTGTGTCCGTGCGGATTCTCGCACTTGCCCTTGTAATTGCGCAGGTAGTGTCCTGCAGCAAAGGAGTCTTCCACGGTGACTTCAAACATGAATCCTCTCAGCGGCCCCGCACAAGCTGATTCTCAGGGCCAAACCTAACTGTCCATTGTACCGCGATAGAAGGTTCCTGCCTGGTGGGACCGGATCTGGCCGAGGATGAACTTCGTGAAGTTCTTGGAACATAATACGGGCAGGCACATACGGGATTTTATGAGCTTGTCCACTGAAATTATTTTCGGAATCATATTTGTTGCAAGCTACCTGATCACGCCTGCCATGATGATTTGGGGTTGGACACGATGGCTACCGCGTCCGAAACTGAGAACTTTACCCTCAATCCTGTCCTTGATCGGTTTCATTCTGGCTACCACATCTGCCTTGCTAGCCGTTTCATCACTTGTGTACGCGCAAATGATTGGCGGATTTCCATTTTACGATCCGTTGTTGATGAAAATATATCGATGGGGAGGTCTGATTTCGCTTGCCGGAGTTTTGTTTGGCTTCAGCGGCATCTGGCGGTCAAGTTCAGTGCGCTGGCGCGCCCCTGCTTGTGCCGTAGGAATGCTTCTATTCTGGGCATTAGCGGCGGAAGGCGAATAATCGCGAACCATCGGTGCTTTAAAACTAGGGTCGCGGTCACCCTGCTTGACTCCCGTCCTCTCCCGCCTGTAGTTTGCCTAATTGGGTTGAATCAAGAAGTGGGAGCGTCTATCCGCATGCTGCGTCGCATCGCACCGATTCTAGTTTTGGTCATAGTGGCGCTGGCAGCCCTTCTTCCAGCTCAAATGAAGCCCGACGCTCCACCGGAATTCGATGTCAAAGCGCACTACACCAAGTACGAATACAGCATCCGGATGCGTGACGGCGTGCACCTGTTCACTTCCGTCTACGTGCCCAAGGACGCCTCCCACACCTACCCATTCCTGATCAACCGCACTCCTTACAGCGTGGCGCCCTACGGCGTCGACCAATACCCCAGGAAGCTCGGTCCTTCCCCCGACTTCGATACCGCCGGATACATATTTGTTTTTCAGGACGTCCGCGGCCGCTTCATGTCCGAGGGCGCGTTCGTGGAGATGACTCCGCACATCGACAACAAGCAATCCAATAAAGACGTGGACGACAGCAGCGACCTCTACGACACTCTCGAGTGGCTGCTCAAAAATGTGCCCAACAACAATGGAAACGCCGGTATCTGGGGCATTTCCTATCCGGGCTTTTACACTTCCTCCAGCATTATTGACACCCATCCCGCGCTTAAGGCCGCGTCTCCGCAGGCGCCCATTACCGATCTCTACATGGGCGACGACGCTTACCACAACGGCGCGTTCATGCTGGCCGCGAATTTCAGCTTCTATGCCTTCTTCACGCCGCAGAAAAATCCCGAACTGCCCAAACCCGAAGCGTCGTTCGACTACGGCACTCCGGACGGATACGAGTTCTACCTGAATGCTGGCCCAATCGCGAATCTCGCCAACGATCTGGAAGGCAACGCCTCGCTTTGGGACGACCAGGTCAAGCACGACACCTACGATGATTACTGGAAGACGCGCAATCTCGCGCCGCATTTGAAGAACATCCATTGCGCCGTGCTCACCGTAGGCGGATGGTTCGATGCCGAAGATCTGCAGGGGCCGTTCAAGACCTATCATGCCATTAAGAAAAACAATCCCGGCATCTTCAACGCGCTGGTGGTCGGCCCCTGGGTGCACGGCGGATGGGCGAAGTATGAAGGCAATCACCTGGGCCGGGTGAGCTTCGCCTCCGACACCGGCGACTATTACCGCAAGAACATTCTGTTCCCATTCTTCGAGCAGCACCTGAAGGCAAGCGGCGACGCCAAACTTCCCGAAGCCTACGTCTTTGAGACTGGGACCAATGTGTGGCGGCGGTATTCCGCCTGGCCTCCGAAGAATGTCGCAGCAAAGACTTTCTACTTTCACGCCAATGGCGAACTTTCTTTCGATCCGCCTGCGGCTGGCTCCCAGCCCTTCGATGAATACGTCAGCGATCCCAGCAAACCCGTGCCCTTCGTGGCCTATCCGGCGCAGGACGTCCCGCAGGAATACATGCTCTCTGACCAACGCTTCGCCACGACGCGAACCGATGTGCTGACTTACGAGACGCCAGTCTTGCAGGAGGATGTCACCATCGCCGGGCCGCCCTCGCCACGCCTTTTCGTCTCGACTTCGGGAACCGACTCTGACTGGGACGTGAAGCTGATTGACGTCTACCCACCCGATTTTCCGAAGAGCAAGTTCGACGCGGCAAAATCTGGAGATGGGGACGAGTCCAAACCCGACGTGGGCCCTCCAGCTTTCAATATGGGCGCATACGAGCAGCTCGTACGAGGCGAGCCTTTCCGGGGAAAATTCCGCCACAGCTTTGAAAAACCCGAGCCTTTTACCCCCGGAAAAGTTGAAGAAGTGGACTTCACCATGCCGGACGTGAACCACACTTTCCGCCGCGGCCACCGCATCATGGTGCAGGTGCAGAGTTCATGGTTTCCGCTGACCGACCGCAATCCGCAAACTTTCGTACAAATTCCTAATGCCAAGCCCTCCGACTTCGTGAAAGCCACTGAGCGGGTTTACCACACCAAAGGCGAGGAGTCAGGACTTGTCGTGCAGGTGCTGCCCAGCCCTTAAATTGGCAAAGTAGCGGAAATGAAGCGAAGTACCGGAAAAGATTTGAAGACAGCTCTATTCCTTCCTACAATGTAAGGAACATCGAATTTGGAGGGGCTTGCAACCTGGCCCTAGCCACCATATGCGTGCAGGCGTTGAAAGGCCTGATCCAAAAACCAGCAAAGCCCGTCTCCGTCAAAGAGATGAACGCAGCGATCATGCGCCGGGCGTCCGGCTACTTTTCCGACCATGTCAATGTCCGCGCGAGAACTAGTCTAAGATAAAGAAATAAATTCGGGCATCCCAGAACCAGCTCCGGAGGAGCGATATACGTTAGGACGGAAGTCCGGGGTAAGTGTGGATTGGGAGTACGCGCCCAGAGGGCGCAATCGCAGTTCTCGAGCGCGTCCTACGCGCCAAGGCCCTAGATTGACGTTCACGAACGCGATCTCTAGTCACATCCCTTTGTCACGCCCGTCAGCACATTGTTCGTCGCAGTCAGCGTCACGTCATAACAGCTGAATAAGTTCTTCAGCAAATACTGCTGCGAACTCGCCTGCCCTTGGGTTTCCCGTCAGCTTGCCGGAAGCATCGAACAACAGCGTGTCGGCTATAGACCGTGTCTGTGAGCTTGAATTTTTGCTTGCTTGAAAAATCAACAGCTTGGGAGATTAGATTGGAGATCTTTGCTCAGCTTGCATCAGCGCCCCCCGGCATGGCCTAATGCCGCCATTGTTGATTTGATGCGCCAGAAGTCCATGGCCTAACCTGAAAAGGCTTCACTCCGCCCAAAGAACGCTTCCACTACCTTCATCTCCGTTGTCTTCTTGTAGTTGGGCAGGCTCTCCACAAAAACTTTCCCGTACTGTTTTTTCAAGATCCGATTGTCCAGCAGCGCCAGCAATCCGCGATCATGCAATGACCGGATCAGCCGTCCAAAGCCCTGTTTCAACGTGATCACCGCCGCCGGCACCTGATATTGAAAGAACGCATTCCCGCCCTCGGCATCAATGGCTTTCACTCGCGCCGCCACCACCGGATCGCTGGGCACGGCAAACGGCAGCCGGTCGATGATTACGCAACTCAGTTGTTCTCCCTGCACGTCTACTCCCTGCCAGAACGAAGAAGTCGCGAACAGCACCGCATGTGGCGTCAGCCGAAATTCCTCGAGCAGCGCGGTCTTGGGGGCATCGCCTTGCAGCAGCATGGGAAAGTCGAGTGCGCCGAGCAGCCTCTGATAAACGTCCTTCATCTGGGCATGGCTGGTGAAGAGCACGAATGCTCGTCCGCGTGTGATTTCGAGCAGTCGCCGAATGCAATCCGCCGCCATCGGCGCAAATTGCGGCGTGCGCGGGTCGGGTAAATCCGGAGGCACATAAAACAGCGCCTGGTTCTCATAATCAAAATGCGAAGCCAGCACCACTTCTCGTGTGTACTCCAGGCCAAGCCGGCGGCGCATGTACTCGAACCCTCCGCCCACGGCCAGCGTGGCAGACGTCAGCACCGCGCACTCCAGCTTGTCGAACAGGCAAGTCTTCAGAATCGGCGCAACGTCAATCGGCGTGGCTTGCAGGAAAACGTTCTGCTTGTCCCGCCCTCCGCGCCGCCGCTCGATCCAGAACACCGTGTTCCGGTCTGCGGATTCCATCAGAAAGCCAAGCTGTACCTGCAATTCCTGCGCCCGCCGGGCAAAGTTGAAAACCTCCTCCGGCTTCGACGGCAAGCCTTCCAGCGCCGATCCCAGGCCTCGCAACGACTGCTGGAGAGCCAGATACTGGTCGCCATTTTCTTCCAGAAACTCGTGCCGGTTTTCAAATGCGAAACGCTCTTTGCCTTGCGGAAGCAGCGCGAAAAAGAACATTGCCCGGTCGCGCAAACTCTTCACTGCCCCGGAAAGCGCAGACGTAAGCATGTGATTGCGCTGCAGGGAGCCTTCCACATCGCGGCACAGCTCTTCGAATCGCCCATTGCTGGCGGCCACTCCAAAGTAGCTGCCAGCCACGTCTTCCAATTCGTGGGCTTCATCGAAAATCACCGTGCCAACGCCCGGCAGAATACCGGCATCGGGCGCGTATTCCGCTTGCTGCTTGATCCCCAAATCGGCGAAGAACAAATGATGATTCACAATGATGATGTCACTCTCCATCGCCCGCCGCCGCATTTCGGTGATGAAGCATTTGTCCCACGCGCTGCATTTCTGGCCCAGACACGTATCAGCCCGCGCATCGATTTTGTGCCACAACGCGCTGGCTTCAGGCAGCGATGCCAGTTCCGCGCGGTCTCCCGTCGCTGTAGTCTTCTCCCACGCTGCAATCGCACGATAGTGCTCGATTTCTTCATAGCCGCTCAGCACCGGCTGAGCGGTCAGGTCGTAGAGCTTCTTGCGACACAAATAATTGTTGCGTCCCTTCATGTAGCAGACGTTCAGCTTGCCCTTTCCGTCGGGAAAGAGCGCCTGCTCCAGAAACGGTATATCCTTGTGGAAGAGCTGTTCCTGCAGGTTCTTGGTTCCGGTGGAAATGATCACCCGCTTGCCCGAGCGAATCACAGGCACCAGATACGCCAGAGTTTTCCCCGTACCTGTGCCCGCTTCAACGATCAAATGGCGTTTTTCTTCCAGCGCTTGTTCCACTGCCTGCGCCATTTGCAATTGTCCACGGCGGAATTCATAAGCCGGATGTGTTCGCGAAAGCACTCCGCCCGGAGAAAAGAACTGGTAAAGCGAGACATCGTATTTCCGCGCGCCCGGCGGTGCTACGGGCCCGGGCTGGGAAGTGGAGGACACGGAGTCTCTATAATAGCGGCAGTCTATGCGTTGGGACAGAGCGCTAAGATTCCGGGATTTTGCGCTTCGATGTGAGGTCGTTGGTCCTTGGTCGTTCGTCGTTGGCCAAAGACCACAAAGACCGACGGTACAACAGAGTGCCGAAGAAACTCTAATGCAGGGCTGATTTTGGGTGGAGCAGCGCTTTCAGCGCTGCGATTAAGGGCTTGTTTTCTTTGCGCGCTTTAGCGCCTGAGGGATCGAATCCAACAATCTGGTTGAGACCGGGGCGGGCCGTTAGGGTTTAGCCCACGACCAACGACGCACGACCAACGACCGAATTCATGACCAGAATCAAATCCAGTTCGTTAAGCGCTCCCATCATCGCCGGCGTCCCCACGCTTGTCATCGTCGGACGCCCCAACGTGGGCAAATCCACGCTGTTCAACCGTATCGTCGGTTCGCGGCGTGCCATCGTCGGTGACGAGCCGGGAATCACACGCGATCGCATGTATGCTCAAGCCAATTGGCGCGGACAAAGTCTTCGCATTGTGGATACCGGAGGCATCGTCCCCGAAGAAAAAGATTTCATTCCCTCGGAAATTTTCCGTCAGGCGAAAGTCGCGCTGCAGGAGGCCCACGCGGTCATCATGGTGGCTGACGGACGCACCGAACTCTCCGCCCCCGATCTTGAACTCGCCCGCCTGCTGATTCGCAGCGGCAAGCCGTTATTTCTCGCCGTCAACAAGATCGACAGCGAAAAACAGCAGCGCCTCATCGACGAATTCCATCGCCTGGGCATCCGGAAAATATTTCCCGTGTCCGCCGAGCACGGCCGCGGCGTCGACGACCTTCTCGACGCGATCTTTGAAGCTTTGCATCTCGAGACTCTGAAGCCGGAATCTCCCAAAGTAAGGTCCGCGGAGCAGAACAAAAAAGCGGACATCGCCGAAGGGAACGATGAACCGGAAGTTCGCCCGGAGAAAGAGATCAAGGTCACGATCATCGGGCACCCCAATGTCGGTAAATCCACGTTGCTGAACCGGCTCACGAAAACTGATCGCGCCATCGTCTCGCCCATCCCCGGAACTACGCGCGATGCCATCGATGAAATCGTCGAACACAACGGTCACCGCTTCCGCTTCATCGATACCGCCGGCATTCGCCGCAAAGGCAAGACCCATCTCATGGCGGAGAAGCTTTCTGTCGTCATGTCACGCAAACATATCGAGGCCGCTGACATTGCATTGCTGGTAGTCGATGCGACCGAAGGGGTGAGCGGTCTGGATGCCGCCATCGCAGGCTATGCGCACGATAGCGGGCGCTCCGTGATCATCATTGTGAACAAGTGGGACTTGGTCATTAGTGGTGAGAAGAAAGCCATCAGTCAGTCCAAGGCCGCGCGCATGCAGGATAGTAAGCGCCCCGCGGACCGCGAAGCCTACGAAGAAAGACTGCGCGATGAAGTGAAGTTTCTGAGCTATGCGCCAGTGCTTTTCATTTCCGCCACCACCGGCGTTGGCACTGACAAGATTTTTCCCATGCTCGAAAAAGTCGCCGCCGAACGCAGCAAGCGCGTGACCACCGGTGAAATGAACCGCTTCCTCAAATACGTGGACTTCGAACGCGCCTCCGTCCCGGCCAAACAGCAACTACGAATTCTCTACGTGACCCAGGCCGGAGTTTCCCCACCAACTTTCGTGCTCTTCACCGACCGCAAAGTGAAATTGCATTTTGCCTATCAGCGTTTCCTCGAAAACCAGATCCGCAAAGCTTTCGGCTTCGTCGGCACGCCCATCTGGATCAAAGTCCGCGCGAGGGATTCATAGCTCGGTCGTGGTCCTTGGTCGTTCGTCGTTGGCCCTTCGCCAGTCTGAGCCCTCAATCAATTTTCCGTTTTGTCATCCTGAGCGCAGCATAAGCGTCCGCTCGGCGAAGGTTTATGCGGAGTCGAAGGACCCCTACCTCCTGCACATAGCGTCAGATCTAACGTCACATGGCGGACCCCAATCACGGCTCCTTCATGAGCAGTCCCACCCGGTCCACACCTGACTTCCTCCCAATGTCAATCACATTGGCGACGTCCTCAAAATCAACGTCGCTGTCTCCCGTCACAAATGCCACGCGTTCCGCGCGCCCCGCGAAGATTTCCTGCAGGCGGCTGTGCAGGTCGCTCCATTTTACGTTCTCACTGTTGATTTTTAGCGAGGATGGTTGATCGTTACCATTCCACTTCACCTGAATCACAATCGTGCTTTCTGGTGGCGACTGCTTAGAATGCTGCGCCGGTTGCGGAATCTGTGCTTCAAGACCTTGCTCGTTTGTCATGGACACGATCACCATGAAGACCAGAATCAATACCAGCAGCACATCAATCAGTGGAGTCACGTTGATTTGCGGATTGGACGGACCACTGCCTGCATTTGAGAAAGCCATAAAGTTTGCTCCTCTTGTGCACGCGCGTGTCTGAGAAGATTGGACACCTGCGCTCCACGGTAAGTTCCCGGGGAACTTCGCAAGTTATTGTGAGTTCGTGCAGCGAATACCCTGCTTGGAGCATCAACTCATCATCCAAGGTTGCGGGGCAGTTCTCGGCATGAAGTTCGGTGCCGCCTATATGGACCTTCGAAGGTTATTGGCGTTCACGTTGTTTCTGTTTTCTCTCGACCTGGTTCCTGCGAGCTCGCAGGATAATTACGAAATCCAGGTTTATGGGTCCGACACCGTTGCTCCAGCCACCACCATGGTCGAACTGCACTCCAACTTCACCGCCGAGGGCAGCAAGACCGTGGAGGATGGCGTGCTCCCCAGCAACCATGCTGAACATGAAACCGTCGAAATCACGCAAGGTGTTAATAGCTGGTTCGAGACGGGTTTTTACATCTTCACCAGCATTCAATCCGATGGCGGTTGGCAGTGGGTGGGGGACCACCTTCGTCCGCGATTCAAGGTGCCTGATTCCTGGCATTGGCCTGTAGGAGTGAGTTTGTCGAACGAAATCGGTTATCAGCGGCGCGCCTTTTCTCCCGATACCTGGACGTGGGAAATCCGCCCCATCATAGACAAGAAAATTGGCCCCTGGTATTTTGCCTTCAACCCGGCGCTCGACCGTTCCTGGCATGGCGAGAGTGTCCACAAGGGCGTGGAATTTTCTCCCAACGTAAAGGTGGGCTACGATTTCACCAAGAGAATCAGTGGCGGGCTGGAATATTACGCTTCGTATGGGGCCATCACGGGTTTTGATCCATTGCGAGATCAGCAACAGCAGATTTTCCCTTCCATCGATCTCGATCTCGGACCCGATTGGGAATTCAACGCCGGAGTCGGCATGGGCATGACCGGTTCAACAGATCACTTGATTGTGAAATGCATCATCGGCCGCCGCTTCTCCTGGAAAAAGCATTAGCACCCGTGTCATCCCGAGCACCGCTGGATCGTTCTCCAGAGAATGACCCACAAATCGAGGGATCCCTTGCTTACCCACACCGCCTGCTAGACTTTCTCCCATGTCCCCAACCTCGGACCCGCGCCCGCCACTTGCCCCCGGCCTCTATTTGGTGGCGACGCCCATTGGCAACCTGGAAGACATTACGCTACGGGCGCTGCGCATTCTGAAAGAAGCCGATCTGATCGCCTGCGAAGACACGCGGCAAACGCAGAAGCTGCTGAATCATTACGGCATTACTACTCGCACGACGAGTTATCACGAACACAACGAAGCCGAGCGTGCTCAGGAACTTGTCGGCGAATTGAAACAGGGAATGCGCATTGCCGTGGTCACGGACGCTGGCATGCCCGGCATCTCCGATCCCGGCTTCCGCTTGATTTCATTGACAATTGAGCACAGAGTGCCTGTCGTTCCAATTCCCGGCGCTTCGGCAGTTTTGTCAGCATTGGTGGCCAGCGGTTTGCCCACGGACTCGTTTCGTTTCAATGGTTTTCTTCCCGCAAAGACTGGCCAGCGGCGTCAAATGCTGGAAAGTATTAAGACTTCAACTCACACCCAAGTTTGCTATGAAGCGCCGCACCGGGTGAAAGAAGCGGTCGAAGACATCGTCGAAGTGCTGGGCGCACAGCGGCATATCGTCATTGCCCGCGAAATCACAAAGATCCACGAAGAATTCCTGCGTGGAAGTGCTGGAGAGGTTCTAAAAACGCTCAATGCTCGCGGAGACGTCAAGGGTGAGATCACGTTGCTGATCGGCAAAGCTGAAGAAACTAAACAGACAACGTCTCGCGTGACCATCAGTGAACGCCTGCAGCAAATTATGTCCGAAAAGAATCTGGACGAAAAAGCGGCGCTAAAGAAAATCGCCAAAGAATTGGGAATCTCCAAGAGCGAAGCGTATCGGGAATGGCAGCGGTTAAAATTAGCTAAAAGATAACTTTTCGTTGGGAGTCGATTTAAGCCATCCCCCGAATTCAGGATGGCCTTTCCCTTGTCCAAGACCGCAAACCGGGCCTATAAGTCAGTTCTACGCGATTGTTTTGGCATTCTGGAGTATGGCCAAATGGGAATTCGCCTCGGGACGCCCCTAAAGCTTGCCCTGTTTTAAATAACTTACAGATAAGCCCATGAGACTAAAGAGCCTGGGGTCAGTGTGGCGCGTTCGCGCTACCGGACAGCCGAGGGCGGCCGTCCTTACGTGGCCTTACTTTCCCGCCAACTCTTTCTTCACCGCTTCGCTGACCACCTTGCCATCCACCCGCATTCCTGCTGCTGCGAAGCGAGCCATGGCGTTCTTCATCACCAGGCCCATGTCTTTCATGGTGGGAGATCCCATTTCGGCGATGGCCGTTTTTACTCCGGCCACGATTTCCGCTTCTCCTGCGGTTTTGGGCAGGTAGGTCTCGATCAATGTGATCTCGGCGGCTTCTCTATCGGCCATCTCTTGACGGCCGCCTTTGGTGAATTGCTCCACTGAATCTTTGCGCTGCTTGATGAGGGTGGTCAGCACCTGTTGGGATTCTTTGTCGTCGAGCGGCGCCATTTTCTCGATCTCGCGGTTCTTGAGCGCGGTCTTGACCATGCGCAGGGTGGAAAGCCGATGTTCTTCGCGGGCCTTCATGGCGGCCACAATGTCTTTCTGGATCTGTTCGCTAAGGCTCATAGTTCCAACATTATAGCCGCAGGTACACCGAACGCGGCCAATGCCTTAAACCAAATTAAGGCGAATAAGCGGCAACCACTTTCCCAGAAAGCGCGGTTCCAGGATAAACTATTAAGGCGTTTCCCCGAGCACTCACTCTTTATCTACTAAGGACAAAATCCTATATATGTTGCTGAAGAATCGTCTCTTTACGCCCGGCCCCACGCCGTTGCTTCCTGCGGCCCAGACCGCCATGGCCGGGTTTACCATGCATCACCGCACAGCCGAATTCCGCGCTCTGTACACCCGCGTGTTGGCCGACATGAAGGACTTCATTGGCACCGAGAACGACGTGCTGATTGTGGCTTCCTCCGGAACCGGTGTGATGGAAGGTTCGATCTCCAACTTGACCTCGCCGGGAGACAGAGCGCTGGTGCTGACGGCCGGAAAGTTCGGCGAACGCTGGCGCGATCTGGCGAAAGCCTATGGCTGCACGGTGGAATTGATCAGCAAGCCCTACGGTGAGACTTTTTCGCTCGATGAAGTCCGCCAGAAGCTGAGCTCTGATGTTCGTGCCGTCTATGTGCAGGCAAATGAAAGCTCGACCGGTACCCGGCATGATGTGAAAGGGATCGCGAAGCTGGTGCGCGAGAAGGGCGACGACGTTTTGCTGGTGGTCGACGCCATCACAGGATTAGGAACAACCCACCTCGATGTCGATGGTTGGGGCATTGATGTGATCATCGGCGGTTCGCAGAAAGCACTGATGATTCCTCCAGGCCTGGCCTATTGCGCAGTCAGTGAACGCGCGTGGAAGCGTATGGAAACCGCCAAGAATCCCCGCTATTATTTCGATTTCCGCAAGGAGAGGAAAGCCGCAGCGAAGGGCGAATCGTCCTACACGCCGGCGACTTCGCTGATTGCCGCTCTGGGCGCGGCTTTGGACTTCATCCGCCAGATGGGCGATGGCGATCTGGCAGCCGGGCGCGCAGCGCTAGTGGATAACGCTGAACTCGCAGCGCAAATGACGCGCGCGGGCGCACAGGCACTGGGACTCAAGCTTTTCACTGCATCGCCGGGGGCCGCGCTGACCGCGATTGTGCCGCCCGCCGGAATTGATTCCAGCGCCATCGTGAAGGAGTTTCGTGAGACTTTTTCAGCGGTGGTAGCCAACGGCCAGGGCGATATGAAGGGGAAGCTGTTCCGCATCGCTCACATCGGGTACTACGACTACCTGGATACCGTAGGCATTCTGGCAGCGCTCGAACTCGTGCTCGCCAAGGTCACTGGAAAGCCGGTGGAGTATGGGACTGCGGTGAAAGCGGCGCAGGAAGTCTACGCCCGGGCGCAGGGAGAAAAAGTTGGCGAAGTCTCTGGGGTAAAAGGCTAATCCAGCGACTCCATCGGCGGCTGCCTATCGCGGGCGAGAGGCAAGCAATCGCCCTTCTCTGCTTCTTCCTTAAAGTTGGCGCGTGATCACGCCAACTCGGTTCAGTTCATAGCATTTCAGTTTACGGCGAAGTTCACGGTGTTCGAATTCTGGCTGGCGGGACCATATTGGCCGTTCACAGTCACCCGAACATAAACTGGAATCATTCCGGAGTTGGCAACCGCCGTTGCCGGAATCATGGCCGTGACCTGAGTTCCGCCGACATAGGTAGTCGGTTGAGCTGCGCCATTGAAATAGACGACAGAGTTTGTGCCAAAGGCAGTGCCATTGACGGTCAGGGTGAATGCGGGAGCCCCGGCCCCAGTGTTGTTCGGTGTCAGTATAGAAATATTGGGGGTCGTACCCATAGGGGTGGGCTTGGCCGAATAGCCGCATCCAACCGCCAGCAGGGTGAGCAGAATGATACAAGTGGATTTCATTTCGTCCTCCGTGATCTCGATTGAGCCATGAAGGAAGTCTAGGGAGGGGTTGAATGGCAGTTGTCAGAGCTGTGTAATCTTCTTGTAACTAGCGTGTATCTCTCGACAAGTTACGATTTGCAGAGCTTCAGGAACAAACGAAAATAAGCAGGATCAAAGGACTTATTCATCATGAAAATTGTGGTTGCGGAAAAAATGTCGGCCTCCGCGGTGGATTTATTGCGCGAGCCCAATTGGACGGTCATTACGCCGGAACAGATCGATGGCAAGCTGGCGGAGCATTTGCAGTCGGCGGATGCGCTGATCGTGCGCTCGGCGGTGCAAGTAAATGCCGCGCTGCTGGAACACGCTCCCAAACTGCGAGTGATCGGGCGCGCGGGCGTGGGCGTGGACAACATCGAGCTCGAAGCGGCCACGCGCAAGGGTATTGCGGTGATGAACACGCCGGGCGGGAACGCGGTCGCGGTGGCGGAACACACCTTGGGAGTGATGCTGGCCATGGCGCGTTATGTTTGCCGCGCCAACGAGCTGATGCACGCTGGCAAGTGGGAGAAGAAATCTCTGCAGGGATCGGAACTGCGCGGCAAGACGCTGGGCATTGTGGGCTTGGGAAAAATCGGCATGGAGGTCGCCAAGCGTGCAAAAGTGTTTGGGATGGAAGTCGTCGGGCACGATCCATTTGTCTCAGCCACGGTGGCGAAGGAGCAAGGGATTCGCCTGGCTACCCTCGACGAAATTTATGCTGTAGCAGATTACTTGACCCTGCACGTCGGCCTCACGCCGCAAACCACAGGCATGATCAACGCCGAATCGCTCAAGAAAATGAAGAAGGGTGTGCGGCTGGTGAACTGCGCGCGCGGCGAGTTGGTGAATGAGGCGGCATTGGCCGAAGCCGTGAAGAGTGGTCATGTTGCAGCCGCGTCATTGGACGTTTTTGTGGAGGAGCCGCTGAAGAACTCACCCTTCACGACCATGGACAACGTGATTCTGACGCCGCACATCGGCGGTTCGACCCATGAAGCGCAGGAAGCGGTCGGTCAGCAGATCGCGATGCAGGTGAAAGAATATCTGAAACATGGAGTCATTCAGAATGCGGTGAATGTGCCATCGGTGTCGCAGGACGAGTATCTGGAACTTCAACCCTACATTGCGTTGGCCGAGAGGTTGGGCTCATTCTTGGCACAGGTGAGTCAAGGAACGCTGGAAGAGATTTCCCTGAGCTACAGCGGGCACATCGCGGAATGGAAAACGGAGTTGATCCGTAATGCGGCCATAAAAGGGATCCTCAATGAGTCGCTCGAGGAAAAGGCGAACCTGGTGAATGCCGGAGCCATTGCTTCCGCCCGCGGCTTGCGCATCCACGAAACCAGAAAGCCCAAAGGCCCCAAAGGTGGCGCAGGCAGCGTACTTTCCATCACCGTGAAAGCACAGAAGGAAGAGCACGCCGTCAAGGGCGCCGTTCTTCGGGAAGAGGCGCCGCGGTTGCTGCAGGTGGATGGAATTGATGTCGAGGCTCCCTTGGAGCGCAACCTGGTTTACCTGCGCAACCAGGACGTGCCGGGCGTAATTGGGAAAGTGGGAACCATCCTGGGGCAGCACGGGATCAACATCGCCAATTTCTCCCTGGGACGCCGGGCGGGCGAGGTGAAACCGGGCGTCCCACGGGAAGCCATTGCCGTGGTGCACGTGGATAGTTCAGTACCTGAAGCAGTCCTGGTCGAGCTTAGAAAAGTGCCTGCCGTGGCAGAGGCCAAAGCCATCCAGCTATTTTAGGATTGGGAATGCGCAGCAATCCTGCATCTAAGATGGGAAGACGTTCCAACGGAAACACGAGGAGAGAACACCTGATGCTTAGACAAGCAGCGATGGCAGTTGCAGCGTTGCTCTTATTCACTACCTCCGGGCTGGCACAAGAGGACGGTCATTTCGATGTCAGCATAAACGGGGCAGCTGTCCTCACCAAGCAGTCCACGGGCCATGGAATCGTTCTCGATCCGACCAATTCCGGAGCTCCGCTGATTACGTTTCGGGTCAGGTTGAATGCCAAGCACTCCCTGGTGGCCAATTACAGTCACACCGATGATTCACAGATCTATACCCTGGGGGCCGACGTTTACCGCATTCAGTCGAAGGTCAGTGAATTCAGTGCGGCTTACGTTTACAATCCAATTGAGATCGGGAAATTTGAACCCTTCCTTCTGGCTGGGGCCGGCCGCCTGAGTTTTAGTCCCGGGAATACCTACATCAATACCTACGAAGTACCGGTTGCCGTGGTCCAACAAACCGAACTGGCGGTTTTATATGGAGCGGGAGTGGACTATCGCGTGCGACCGAAGATCGCTGTGCGGCTGCAATATCGCGGGCTCATCTACAAAGCGCCGGATTTCAAGGGGCAGTTTTTTACCGGCGCCCTGGGGCAGATGGCGGAACCTTCGATTGGGATTGTGCTCCGGTTCTAGAATTGAGAAGTTGAACCGCAACGCTCGCCGAGCATCGTGGAGCAAATACGCACTGGTCTACGGCAATTGTACCGATGCGCGCGAGATCCCTCCCCCGGCTGAACTGGGCCGGCTCTTCGGGATGACCTCCGGCACGGGGAGACTATTCAAATTGAGCCAAGCACCAGAGCGCGCACGAGGTGCAACTCAGGAGTTTAGCGCTTGTTTGCGGAGTTTGCGGCTCTCCGCCAGCAGGGCCATCGAGTGCATGAGGTTTTGCAGGGTGACGATTCCTACCAGCTTCTGGTCTTCCACTACGGGAATGATGCTCAAGTTCCGGGCAGTGAGTTTGCGGAACGCCGAGGCCAGCGATTCCTTCTTCTGGGCAACTTCGAAAATGCGGTTCATGACGGCCTGCACGTAGCCGTTGCCTTCGGCCCGCAGGGCCTGCAGGATTTTCTGTTTGGAAATTACACCCACCATGTCACTGCCGCGGATGACGGGGAAATCGTCCTGCAGTGAGTGCACAGCCTTTTCCAGCGCATCTTCCAGCGTGTCGGCGGGAGAGAGCGTGGCAAAGTCGGTGAGCATCACGTCCTCCAGGCGCACCGTCTCCAGCACTGACTGAAATACTACGGAGCGTTCTTCCAGCTGCGCGGCAATCAACAGGAAGAAACCGATCATGGAAATCCAGGCGCCATCCGGATTGTTCCACTGCATGTACTGCAACATGCCGGCAAGGATGAGCACCGTGGCCAGGCTATTGCCAATCGAAACCGCGCGGCGCGTGGCCCGCACCGGGTCCATGCGGCGGCTGAACAAGGCACGCAGCACGCGGCCGCCGTCCATGGGGTACGCGGGCAGTAGATTGAATGCGGCCAGCCAAACATTGGCCCAAACCAGGCTGCGCGGCAGGTTTCCCGAATAAACGTAAGGATGTGCCCAAAGCTGGACCGGAGGAGCAACCTCCAGCAAAACGCCCGCCGCCGCGATCGCAACGAGCAGGTTGACCAGCGGGCCAGCCAGCGCGATGCGGACGTCCCGTTTCCAGGTTTGCGCGCCGGACTCGATCGGTTGCTGCGTTTCATCGAGCAACGTGATTCCGCCAATGGGCAGGAGGATTACGGCTTTGATGGGAATGCCGGCACGCTGGCCAACCAGGGCGTGGCCCAATTCGTGGAGTGCCACGCATCCGAAGATGATGCCGACCAGGCCCAGGCTGCGGGCGGGACTGACGGTGCTGTGGGTCGCCGATTCCGTCAGCACCACAAAGAACAGCAGGAAAACAAATGTCAGGTGAATGCGGAGCTCGATGCCGAACAGCCGCCCCGCCGGTATGGACCAGTTTCTCATCAGGAACGTCCCTGCTCTCCCGCTAAGACCATTCTATATAGTTAGAGGCTAGGATGTACGGCAGATTGGTGGATTGTGGCACTCCAAGGTGCTTACACCCGGCTGGAGCCGGGACCAGGGAAGCTGGAATAGGTCGTTTGAGCGACCTCAGGCGCTAAAGCGCGTGACAATCCACCCAAGCATTTATCGCAGCGCTGAAGCGACTGCGCCACCCAAACCTCAAGTTCTTAGCCCAGCCATAAGCTGGGGTTGGGATGACGCTGGACGAGAAGAAAACATGAGGGTAATCGCGGGAAAATACCGGAGTTGTCCTTTGCAATCGCTGCGAGGGTTGGATCTTCGTCCTACGGCAGACCGTCTGCGGGAGACGCTATTCAATGTGCTGACCGCGGGGAATCCGGGCGCACTCGAAGGAACGGTCTGGCTCGATCTGTTCGCGGGAACCGGAGCGGTGGGAATTGAGGCGTTGAGCCGGGGAGCGGGCATGGCGTACTTCGTGGAATCGTCGCCCCGGGCGGCAGCGCTGGTCCGGCAGAACTTGCAGAAGTTGGGAGTGGAAACTGGATCTCAGGTTTTGCAGCAGGATGTAGTATGTGCGCTCGTTGGTTTACAGAAACAAGGGGTGGTTGCAGATTTTGGGTTTCTCGATCCCCCCTATCGATTGTCCGAAGCCTACCAGCACACGTTGGAAGCGCTCTCGCAATCGGGTCTGGTGAAAGCGGAGAGCGTGGTCATCGCCGAACACGAAAAACGGTTTGATCCCGGAGAAGAATTTGGGTCGCTGCGGCGTTACCGGAAGCTGGAGCAGGGAGACGCAGCGTTAAGTTTTTATCGGAACCGGTAAGCACGTCTGCCAGACATCCCATCCCACCTACATCAGAATGTCATGGGCGCGGCGCACGATTGGGTGCCGCATTTCTTGCAAGTCGTTTTTCACCATGTTCAGGCCGTAGACGCACTGCTCGAAATGATTCGAGAGGCTGGCGAACAAAGGCGCAACCTTGGTGTATTCGAAGTGCTCGAATTTGGAGACGATGTAGTAGCTCTCCTTGCCGGCTTTCATCCAATCAATGAAATTTTCGACACGCTGGCGGCGCAGGCGGAAGTGGTTGATGCTTTCAGGAAACATTCCAGCGAAGAATAGCGTGTAGTCGCCAATGTGCTTGCGGACCTGGCGTTCGCGGTCGAAAGAAGGCGCAGGGCCATAGACGGGGTCGGATTCGACCAGCATTTCACCGACGTCGGTCAGTGGTTTTCCGACCGCGTTGCGGATCTTGTACATCTGGTCGACTTCAATAAAGTCGGCCAGCAGGTGCGCGACGTAGCCCACGATCTGCGGGTCGCGGATGCCAATCTGCTCGGCATAGTGCCGCGCGACCAGTTCCTTGAAGAGCTGTTGCAGCGGATGCGACTCCGGAATCATTCGAACTCACCTCCGGGAAACCCGTACCTGGAGCAGGATTCCACCATGCCTTGCTGATTACATATCGCAGCTTGTCCGGGAACACAAGTGACTTCCGTGCCCCGGGCATGGCACGATCGTGCACTTCATTAGAGTGCATGCAGGAAACGAAGGTTTCTCAGGGTTTTTGCTGGCAGAGTCGCGCGGCGACTGCTAACGCAAAAATTTGATTACTCTGATTACAAGGTTAAAATGCCCTTTCGTAGCTCATGCAAGAGTTTGCACAGCGTAGCTTGGAGAGAAAATTGGGACTTAGAAAATCATGACTCAGAAAACTAGGGAACGGCAAAATATTTCCAGCGGGACATCATGGGAGCCAATCGTTGGCTACTCGCGCGCAGTGAAAATCGGCGACTACGTGCATGTGTCCGGAACAACGGCCACGGGGCCGGACGGCAAGATTGTCGGAATCGGCGACGTGTATGCCCAGGCGGTGCAGGCGCTGAAGAACATCGAATCCGCATTACAAAAAGCGGGAACCAGCATGAAAGATGTGGTGCGTACACGCATGTTCGTAACGAATATTGCGGAGTGGGAAAGAGTCGGGAAAGCGCATGGAGAATTCTTTCGCGACATTCGTCCGGCCACCAGCATGGTCGAGGTGAAGGCGTTGATTTCGCCGGAAATTCTGGTGGAAATCGAAGCCGATGCGGTGATCGCGGGCCCGCGGTAGTAGAATCTCTGGCACTCAGGAGAGTGTTGAAATGAGATTCTTGCCATGGACCGCAATTCTCCTTTTGGCTGCCAGCGCAGGCATTTCAGCGCAGCAAAACACCCCAGCGCCCGCACCACCGGTTACGGTGATCCGCGCGGGAACGTTGATTGACGGCAAATCCGACACGCCGCGCCACAACCAGATCATCGTGGTGCGTGGCAATCGCATTGAAAGTGTCGGGGACGCCGCGAGAGCAAAGATTCCCGCAGGCGCGGCGGTCATTGATCTCTCTAAGTCCACGGTGTTGCCCGGACTCATCGATTCCCACACCCACATTTTTCTGCAAGGAGAAGATCCAGCACAGGGCGGCTACGACGCCAACATTCTGAAATATCCGCTTTCGTTTCGAGCGGCGCGAGCGACGGTTGCAGCGCGCCGGGCATTGGAGCAGGGATTCACCACGCTGCGCGATGTAGAAACGGAAGGCGCGGGATACGGCGACGTAGGCATCAAGATGGCGATTGAAGGCGGCTACATTCCGGGGCCGCGGCTGTTTGTCGCCACACGTGCGATCTCCACGACGGGCGGCTATCCGCTGGAAGGCTATGCCCCGGAGTTGGAAATGCCCAAGGGCGTGCAGATCATCGACGGGCCGGTGGAGGCGCGCAAGGCCGCGCGCGAACAACTCGATCACGGCGCTGACTGGATCAAGGTCTACATGACCCATCGGTCCTGGATTGGCAAGAACGGTGAGCTGGTTTCGCAGCCCACGCTCACGGTGGATGAACTGAAGGCGATTGTCGACGAAACTCACGGTTGGGGGAAGAAAGTCGCGTGTCACGTCTACGGTGGAATTGGGCTGCGACGCGGGCTGGACGGAGGCTGCGATTCCATTGAGCACGGGCTTGACCTACACGATGAAGATATCGCGCAGATGCTGAAGCAGGGTACCTGGTATGTCCCGACGCTGGCTGTTTACTACACTGACTGGGCCCCGGCCGATACGCCTGCCGGAGAACGTGATCGCAAGCGTGCTTCCGTGCATGCGATTTCATTCCAGAAGGCGCTGAAGGCGGGAGTGAAAATCGTGTTCGGAACGGACATGGGCGGCATCCCGTGGACCGAGCCGATCGCGCAGGAATTTCCGCTGATGGTGAAGCTCGGCATGTCACCCATAGATGCGATCAAGAGCGCGACCTCGCGTGCGGCCGAGATGCTCGATATGGAGGGACAAATCGGCGTGCTGGCGCCGGGAGCGTTTGCGGACATCGTTGCGGTAAATGACGACCCGCTGGGTGACATCAAGGTCCTCGAAAACATGCAATTCGTAATGAAAAACGGCAGCGTGTTCAAGAACGAAATTAAAGAAATTGCGCCTCAGCCAGAAACACGGAAGCACAAATAATGAAAAACAATTCGTGCTGGTGGGTGGCCGTGTTGCTGATGGCATTCTTCGTTGCCTCGGCAACAGCTCAGATCCCACAAATGGCGGAATTGAACCCTGATCAGGTTCGTGCCCTCGATCGGGCGAAGATTGTGGTCCTGATTTCCGGCGAAATTCTTGAAGAACACGGGCCTTACATGCCTTCTTACACGGACAGTTATGCCGACGCTGCGTTCCCACAGGAATTGGCCGGGGCCATTGTGGCGCGGCCGGGATGGACGGTGGTCGTGCTTCCGCAGATTCCGTTGGGATTTGGCGGCGCCCACAACACAGGCGCCAAGTGGAATTTTCCCGGCAGCTTTACCGTGCGCATGGCGACCGTCCGCGCAATCTACATGGACCTGGGTTCGGCGTTGGGCGAACAGGGGTTCCGCCGGATTTCCCTGATCCACAATCATGGTGATCCCGCGAACAATCGCGCCCTCGATCAAGCGTCTGATTTCTTCCATGACACATACGGCGGGACCATGGTGCACCTGTTCGGACTGCAACCAGTGATGGACTGTTGTGGCGCCGCCGAGAAACTATTCACCCCCGCGCAGCTCGCGGAAGAAGGTTTTACCGTGCACGCCGGAGCAGACGAGCACAGTCAGATTCTGTTTCTGCGACCTGATCTGGTGTCTCCCCACTACAGGAAAGCACCATCGGTCACCGGAAAGAACTTTGAAGACTTGTACCGTCTGGCGGCGGACGAAGGCTGGCCGGGCTATTTTGGCGCACCGCGATTCGCCAGCGCGGCTTTTGGTGCGCAGGATTTCGCGGAGCAAGTACGCCGATTGGACCAGATGGCGCTGCAGATTCTCGATGGTCTGGACTATCACAAGATCCCGCGCTTCGCCGACAATATGGACCCACGCGATGCCATCGATGAAAAAGAAGAACTGGATCACGACCGGAAACTGGAAGAAAAGGAATTTGGACTGGCTGAAGTCCAAAGACCAGCACTAGCAACAAACATCCCAACCCAGAGGAAATCGAATGAAAAGAGTTGTGACGCAATTATTGATCTCAGTATTCGTGATCGCGGTTCTTGCCCTACTGTTGTCTTCGGTGGCCGCTCAGACCACCGGGCCGCCCTCCAAACGGACGGTTGTGAAAGCTGGTCATCTCCTGGATGTGAAAACCGGAAAGACGCTCACCGGCCAGGCGATTGTTATTGAAGGCGACAAAATCGTGAGTGTTGGTCCCACTGGAGATGTGAAGACTTCCGCGGCTGACCAGGTCATCGATCTTTTCAATGCCACCGTTCTGCCCGGGTTGATCGACGCTCATACCCATTTGACGGGTGATCCCAAAGATGTTGGCTACGAGAGTCTGGCGATCACCATCCCGCGCGAGGCTCTGACGGGCGCCAAGAATGCGCGAGTCACGCTGCTGGCAGGGTTCACGACTGTGCGCAACGTGGGAGCAGAAGGCTACAGCGATGTAGCGCTGCGCGATGCGATTAATGCCGGGGATGTCCCAGGCCCACGCATGTTGGTTAGCGGGCCGCCGCTGGGGATTACCGGAGGACATTGCGATGACAACATGCTGGCCTACGAGTACCACTCCAGCGCCGAGGGAGTCGCTGACGGCATTGCGGCAGTGCAGCACAAGGTGCGCGAGACCATCAAGTATGGCGCGGACTTGATCAAGATTTGCGCCACCGGCGGCGTGCTTTCCATTGGCGACAATCCGCAAGCTTCGCAGTACACGCTGGAAGAAATGAAAGCCATTGTCGCCGATGCGCATCGACTGGGACGCAAGGTTGCAGCTCACGCGCATGGGGCGCAGGGAATTTTGTGGGCATCGGAAGCAGGAGTGGATTCGATTGAGCATGGCTCATACATCGATGATGCGGGCATTGCGGAAATGAAGAAGAACGGGACTTATCTTGTGCCGACGTTATATCTCGCTGATTGGTTCCTGGCCAATGCGGAATCGCTGCATGTTCCTCCACCTATGCTGGCAAAAGGCAGGGAAGTGATGCCAGCGGCGCGCAAGAACATCGCCCATGCTTTTGCCAGTGGAGTGAAAGTGGCTTTCGGCACGGATGCGGCCGTGTATCCACATGGCCTGAATGCTCACGAATTTGCGGTCATGGTGAAATTGGGACTTTCGCCTTTGCAATCCATTCAGGCGGCGACGATCAATGCAGCGGACTTACTGGGATGGCCGGGGAAAGTTGGCGACTTGGAGACGGGCGCATGGGCCGACATTATTGCCGTTGACGGCGATCCGTTACAGGACGTGACGACGCTGGAACATGTGAAGTTTGTGATGAAGGGCGGAGCAGTGGTGAAGAATGAGTACGGGAAGTAATTCAAGACATCAGGGGTTAAAACCCGTACAGAAAACCAGCGCTCTTAACGCAGCGGTGTAAGCGCTGCTCCACTCAAAAACAGAATCTTCCGCAGCCTGCTACACAAAAAGGCCGGCCCTCAAGCCGGCCTTCTCGTACCGAATTCAAAACGACTTAGGGCTTCTTGGGCGCGATCGCATCCTTCGCAGCCTTGGCCACGCGGAACTTCACCACGGTCTTGGCCTTGATCTGAATGGGCTCACCGGTCTGGGGATTGCGTCCTATGCGGGCCTTGCGGTGCGCCTTCACCAGGCGGCCGATGCCGGGAACGACGAACACACCGTTCTTCTTGGTTTCCTTGATGGCCGTATCGGCCAGGTGCTCCAGAAATGCCGCTGCGGTTTTGTTGTTCGATTCCAGTTTCTCCGCCAGATGACGGACGAGCTGAGTCTTTGTCAAACCTGATGCCATGAATCCTCCTCGTTGAATTGACTGCTGAATTTTCCTGCGATAGCAGCTATCTTATACCCCTGCCCTGTGGAAAAGAAGCATTTCAGCCGCATTCTATGCGGTTTTTGTCGATTTTGGATCTCAAAATACAGCAAAAACCACCATTTCCGCGTCTCGAGCTTCAAAAACGGGCCAATTGTGCAGGTTCCGCGAGCTTGCGGAAAGTTCAGTGAATTGACGAACGGGCAATGGCTCAACTTGAAATTCTAATCTTATGCAAGATGTCATCCTGAGCTTGCGAACGATATTGCGTGGAGCGGGTACCGTACTATGGGCCCAGCGAACTCATCGATACGCGCGAGATCCCTCGCCCCGCTGGTGAAAGCGCGGGGCTTCGGGATGACGCCTGGTTGGATATATTCGAAGTGATCCACTCCGATCCGGGCGAAACGCCACTGCATGTCATAATGCTCGACAGGAGAACCGCATTCAGTGAGTTGTGCGATTTGCGAAAAGCGTAAGGAGAAGCGCTTCTGTCCCGCTGTCCATGGACACATTTGTCCGCAATGTTGCGGTGAACAGCGCGAAGTCACGCTGGATTGTCCCAGTGATTGTGTCTACCTGCGGCAGGCACGTGAGCACGAGAAGCCGCGCCCGTTACAGGATTTGGACCAGTCAGTTTTATTTCCGCAGGTGGAAATCGGAGAGCAATTTCTTTACCAGCAGGAACATCTGCTATTGGGACTGAGCTTTGCGCTCGCGAGGAGCGCGCGGGCCGACCGCACTTTGAAAGATGCCGATCTCATCGCCGCGCTCACGTCCACGGCAAAGACTTATGAGACGTTGGCGAACTCGGGACTGCACTATGAAACTCCCAGCGCCCATGTGGGCCAACAGGGGGTTGTGGCTGAGATGCAAAAGATGGTGCAGGAATATCGCGATGCCGAGCAAAAACATACCGGCCACACCCGGCTACGGGATTCCGACGTGTTGCGCGCGCTCGTGTTCCTGCTGAGGATGGCGCATGGACGCACTCCGGGACGGCCCAGAGCGAAAGCTTTTGTGGATTTTCTTTTTGCCCAATTTCCGGAAAATCCGTCGGTGATTGCGGCAGCGGAAAACGTGGGCAGCAGGATCATCGTGCCATAGACATGGCTCGGAGCCTTTGTGGGAGGACTGCTTTGCTCTGCCGGTTCAACTTTCTCGCGTGGGTTAACCGCATTCTCTTAATACTTTGTGGCGTGGCGTCGGCCGGATCGCTTTCCACCTCGGCGGAGTTCGCGAATCCCCAGCCTGTAGGCATCGTCGGCTATGACGGCGATACCATGGAGCCATTTGCCAGGCGCAACGGAGGTAGCTTTGTTCGGGATAACAAAAGTGCCGCGATCATGCAGCAAATCAATACCGACACGCTGAACTATGCTCCTGCTACGGCGGCATTGGGGTTGGAGATATTTTTTACAAGGCTAGACCCGGCGGGCCCGGCAATCTACATGGCCGGCCGGACAAATAAATCCGCGCCCTTTGGGACGCCCCGGAAGATTTCATCAATTACTGGTTTCGCCGCAGGGCCGTCGCTCGCGGCCGACGGAAATTCTTTGTACTATCACAAGAAAGAGAATGGCTGTTTTCGCATCTATCGGGTGACAAGAAAATAGCGTACGGTTGAATCTAGCCTTTGGATTCTTTCCGCACGGCTTGTCCCGCCGGCAATTCTTCGCATAGTTCCCGTATGGTTCGTTTGAGCACGGGATGCCGCAGTTCGGGTGCCAGTTCGGCAAGCGGTTCGAGCACAAAGCGGCGCTCATGCATGGAGGGATGCGGAACAGTCAACCCTTGCGACTTGATGATCGAGTTCCCGAACAGAAGAATGTCAATGTCAATTGTGCGCGGGCCTTTTTTCTGCTTTCGCTGCCGGCCCATTTCACGCTCTATGTTGAGGATCCCGGCGAGCAGTTGCCTGGGCATTTTTTCCGTATCCAACTTGACCACGCAGTTCAGAAACCAGGGTTGAGCGACAAATTCGACGGGTTCGGTTTCATAGAAGGACGAAACAGTAACCAGCTCCCCGAAGTCATGGAGACGTTCGATGGCTGATTTCAGATTGGCGGGCCGGTCCCCAAGATTCGAGCCCAGCGAAAGATAGACGACTTTGTGCACGCAGTAGTGTCCGGTTTCCGGTTGCAACTTTCCAGCAAAAAATAGCCCCAAGCAGCCCTGAAGCCCTACGGAAAACAGATGGCCTTCTCCGTCCCTAACCTAAAGTTATCCGCGGTTAGCGGTGCCTCCGTTACTTTCAGGACGGTATGACCCACGCTTACGATCTAAGGTTGCCATGACGCTGGAATCCTTGCTCCTGAGTCGCGACCGTGAAGTCGTGGATATCCTGCGAGCGACGCTGGAGGGGCTTTCCATTGACGTGGAAATCTGCCAGGGCTCACGAGCGGCCAATGAGATCCTTTCGTCGTCCAAGTTTGACGCGGTCATCGTCGATTGTGACGATCTTCAAGGTGGAATCGATGTGCTCAAGGGACTGCGCACAGGCAAGAGCAACCAGAATTCGATTGCGTTCGCCATTTTGAATGGCGATACCACCACCCAGCAGGCATTCGAGCTGGGCGCGAAATTCGTCCTGCAAAAACCAATTTCGCCGCAAAACGCCATGCGGTGTTTTCAGGCAGCGTTGAGATTCATGGAACGCGAGCGGGGGCGTTACTTCCGCCATCCCGTGGAAATGCCCGTCACGATTGCGTTTGACCACGGCCAGGAATTGAAGGCCAAGACCACGAATGTGAGTGAAGGTGGCATGGCTTTGGGCGTCACTGGCCACCTTCCGGATAGCAAGATCGCTAAAGTGACCCTTACGCTGCCGGGGTTGAGTTTTCCCATGGATCCGAAAGCAGAAATCGCGTGGGCCGATGGCACGGGGCGAGTGGGCGTTCGCTTCCTGGATATGCCGCAAACCTCCAAGGACCAACTGGAAAAATGGCTGGCCCAGCAATTGGAGAGTATTTAAAGAAAGACATATCCGTCCAGCGTTTCATCTTTCGTTCCGGGCGGGAGATTGGTTCGTGATTTCCAGGTATCCAGCTTGAGACTTGCCGCGATCCCGCTTTCCATCCAACCTTAAAGAAAGTCCATAGATATAGGTGCTGGTCTGATGCTTCCTATTCATACAAAGATTGATCGTGTGCAACGACTGGTTCGAATGCTGGAGGCGGACGCTCCGTTGCTGGCTCTGCGGGTTGCTCCACTGGATCCCGAGCGCCAGCAGTCCGCGAAGGACTATGCCGCCCAATTGACCGCCCATGCCCGGGCTGAATTAGAAAGGCTGATCGCGCAGGGTGCGTTCCTCGATTCGAATCCTGATCCAAACGATCAAACGCCCCAAGCTGCGGATTGAAGTTCTTCTCCTCAAATCCTGTAGAGACGTCGCTTCGCTACGTCTTTGACAGTAAGGAACAGCGTCCGATAGAGGCTAGACGTAGCAAGCTACGTCTCTCCGGGGGAAGATTAGAGCGCCTGTGCGGCAGTGGCGTGCAAGGTCAGCGGGCGAGGATGCGAGTCTTCTTCCTCGATGGTGGTTTCTTCCCACAGCGTGCGATCCCGCAGCAGGCGGGAAACAAGTGCGGTATGCATGGCGTGGCCGGCGCGGTCGGCGACCACATTGCCCAGGATCTGCTTTCCCAGGAGCGCCAGGTCTCCGATGAGGTCGAGAACTTTGTGGCGCACAAATTCGTCAGCAAACCGTAAGGGGGGATTCATCAGCCCATCCCGCGTCAGCACGATGGCATTTTCGGCAGAGGCGCCCCGGATCAAGCCCTGCTGGCGCATGGCATCCGCCTCATGCAGGAAGCCGAAAGTCCGGGCGGGCGCGATTTCCGAAAGGTAGTTTCCATCCGAAAGATCCACCGAGAAAGTCTCCTTCCCGATGAGCGAGTGGGGAAAATTGATGGTGTACGAAACCGAATAATTCTCCGCCGGATAGACGGCAATGAATTTGTTTCCTTCACGCAGCTCCAGTTCGCGGCGAATGCGAAGGTAGGCGCGGCCCCGCCGCTGCTTGCGGATTCCGACCTTATGAATAAGATCCACGAAGGGCTGCGCGCTGCCGTCGAGAATGGGCAGCTCCAGATTGTCCAACTCGACGATGGCGTTGTCGATTCCCGTTCCAATAAACGCGGAAAGCAGGTGCTCCGTAGTGGAGATCAGAACGCCCCTCTTCATCAGACTGGTGGCGTAGCTGACGCGGGCGACGTTACGGCTAATCGCCTCCACCTCGAAGCCCTCCAGATCCACGCGGCGGAAAACAATACCGGAGCCCGCCGGAGCGGGCAGGATGCGGAGCTTGACCGGAGCGCCACTGTGCAAGCCTACGCCGGAACATTCCACGGCAGAACGAATTGTTTGTTCTTGCTTCAAAAAGCTAGGCACGGTTGGATGAATCTTTCGAGCTTACTAGCATGCGGGAGATTCTGGCTGTGGCAAATCAGCCACACTACGTGGTCCAATCGCCAGCGGGCACAGCTAAGATCATCATTTATATCAATACTTTACAAGATTTTACAAAGCGACCCGCATCCAATAGGTCATTCACTTTCGAGGTTCGGGCTGACGAGGCAGATTCTTAACTTCGGGGTCGAACAGGGAATCATGTAGTCCCTGGTTGTAGCTGACACTGGTAAGGAATCGCTGATTCGACATGTCTCCGTTGTAATAGCGGGTGATGCTAAACGGAGTCATCAAGCCCTGTACGAGCCGGTAGTTGTCCCAGATCTCGTCTTCCACGTTGCGCTGCTTGTCGGTGGGGTCGCGCCAGGAAAATGTCTTCTTTACTGGCAAATGAGTGTAGGTGTCAATGTAGAGAGTGACCGACTCATTGTGGGCGTTCATGATGGTGACCTGCTCGACCGCCTTCTGGTCGGCGACGGTAGAACCTTCATAGAAAAGCGCAATCCCCGGCTCGTGCAGCCATTTGCGAATCACCCAATCGAGCGAATAGTGGCGCCGTCGAAGGTAGTCAGCCAAGTCCTTGTCTTCGGCGGCGCGATTGCCTTTGTAGGTGATTTCCGCTCCCTTGTCGCCGTTATAGATTTCCACCACGTCCCGTTGTTTGGTCAGTTCGATGCGGTCTTTGTCGGGAAACTTGTAGAACCGCCAGAAGACCGTTCCCATGCTATTGGGCCGGCCCAGATGAAAGGTATAACCGCGGCCCTCCTGGGAGACATCCTGGATATTCAAATAGGCCTGGCCGCCTAATGCCTCGATCATCTGATCCAGCAAGGTCTGGGCTTTCCGTTGGTTCTCATGGACGGCTGGAATGGCTTGAGCGGAGGCAGGGGCCTTACGTGTGTCCGCCGGACTAGTGGTTTGTCCTAGCACGCTGGTTGTTATCAGGCCGAAAGTTAGGACGAGAAGTGCAAGATGTTTCATGTTTTCCACTAGTTAGATGCGGCGAAAAGCAATTCTAGCCGCTCGCTGCGTGCGGGTGAGCAGGACGGAGCCTACCCGACCAGCACCGCTCCACCATTCACATTGAAGATTTCTCCCGTGATGAACCCGGCATGGGCGGTGCAGAGGAACAAAATCGGCGCGGCGATTTCCTCGGGCGTGCCCACGCGACCGAGAGGAATTTTGCTAAAAACGACGTCGCGAGTTTTGGGATCATTCAAGGCGGGAGCGGACATATCGGTAGCCACCCAGCCGGGCGCCACGCAGTTTACATAGATTCCATCTCCGGCGAGTTCGGTGGAAAGCCCCTTGACCATGCTGATGAGCGCACCCTTGCTGGCCGCGTAGTCGCAGTGAAAGGCTTCCCCCCGCTGTCCAGCGGTTGAGCTGACGAGCACGATGTGGCCAGCAGCACCGCCTGACTTTCCCTGCTTTTTCATTTGCGCGACGGAATGTTTGATGAGCGCGAAAACGCTGTCGAGATTGATGGCAATGGTGCTGCTCCATTGCGCATCGGACATCTGATCAATGGGCGCGTCCTGCGCTGGCCACACCCCATGGTTCACCACCAGAATATCCAGTCGTCCAAAGCGGTCGACTGCGGCTGCAACCAGTTCCTTTGCCGTCTCTGTGCCGGAAAGATCACAGGCCGCGGCGGCGCACCGATCTGCTCCGAGCTCTTTGACGAGTTTTTCGGAAGGCGCTTTGGCCTTCTTGTAATTGAACAGGACACGTGCGCCTGCGGCTACAAACATGCGGACCGTGGCCGCACCAATGCCGCGCGATCCGCCTGTGATGAGGGCAACTTTGCCGAAGAGAGAAAGATTCATGCATCCAGTTTGGAGGGTTTAGGTTGCGCTTGCAAGCCCGTCAGGGGAAGCCAAATAAAAGGACCGAAGGTTTTTCAGGTACCGCAGGAGCTAGAGCCCGCACGAGAAATGAAACCCTGATCGTCGATCGTCTAGTTTCCCAGACTGGATGTTTTCTCCGCTTTGACCTCGCGAAGCAAAATGCGCACCAGCATGCCGTCATAGCGGATACCGCTCAACTTGCCCAGTTCCGCCAGGGCCTGGTCACTACTCTTGGCGAAGGCAAAGGAACGCTCGGTGGTCATGTTGGCGTAGGCGTCGGCGATGGACAGAATCCGCGCCCACAGCGGGATCTCTTCTCCCCGCAAGCCGGCAGGATAGCCCGAACCGTCGAAAGCTTCGTGGTGGCATTCGATCGCTTTTTGCAGTTTCTCGCTGCCTGGAATCGTTCGCACGATTTCCGCTCCGACGTGGGCGTGCATTTTCACCAGAGAGAATTCGTCTTCGTTAAGAGGCCCCGCTTTGCTCAGAATGCGCTCCGGAACAAAGATCTTCCCCACATCGTGGACCCGGGCCGCAAATGTCAGGCTGGCCACGTCTTCGGCGGGGAGACCAAGGGCACGCGCGATCACTTCGGAGTAGTGGGCCACCTTTTCACCGTGACCGGGGCCGTTCAACTCGCGCAGTTCCGCGGTCTGGGTCAACGATTCAATCGATTCCTTCAATAACTGAACGTTGCAATTGCCCTCGCCTCCGCAGAGCTTCTTGAGGGTAGTGACGAGCTCTTCCAGATGCTCGGGGCCAGTGTGTTGGCGTTGCAGGAAACCTTCGATGTAGCCGGAGATCTGCTGCCGCTGTCCGGCGCCAGCTTCACTCTGGGCAAACTCGTCGGCAATGGAGACCCGGTCGCCGCCGGCGCGCTTCGACACATACATGCCAGCATCGGCAATGCGAATAATATCTTCCGCGGAAAACCCGTGCAAAGGGAAGCTGGCCACCCCGAAGCTGCCGGTGATTTTGTGCTCGCTCAATATGGAGTCTGTGGCCATCCAATGGCGCAAGCGCTCGGCCAGGGCCTGTGCCTGCTCGACGCTGGTTTCGGGCATCAGGATGATAAATTCGTCGCCACCATAGCGTGCCACCACGTTGGACTGTCGGCATTTTTGCTCGAGCAAGCGTCCCACACGGGCGAGTACCAGATCGCCCTCCAGATGGCCGAGGCTGTCATTCACTTCCTTGAACTTGTCGAGGTCAATCAGTACGACCGAGAAAGGCCGTCCCGAGCGTGAAGCCCGTCTCCACTCCGAAGAGGCAGCTTCCCAGAAGAAACGCCGCGTCTTGATGCCGGTGAGGCTGTCGGTAATGGATTGCTGCTGCAGTTTCTGAAAGACAAATGAGTTGTGCAGGGCCGTGGCCAGCAGATCGGCCAAAGTGTTCATGATGAGCGCATCCTGTGGAGAGAACGCGTCCTCATTCTGGCTCTCTACGTTGAGTACGCCCAACAGAGTGTCGCCATATGTAATGGGAATGCAGAGCACGGCGCGGGATTCCGGCAGCACGCCTTGCACTTGTCCTTGGCTGCTACCCTGAACTAGGGCATTTTCGCCGGTCCTCGCCACTCTCCCCACAATGCCCACCCCGAGGGGGATGCGTTTACCCAGAGCTTTGGCGGTGGTGCCGGCTTCCGCCTTAATCTCAATCTCCTTGGTCCCGTAGTCAAGGATGCCGATGCCAATGTGGTCAAAGCGGAAATTTTTCTGAATGTGGCCAACAATCTCCGCCAGCATCTGTTCGCCATCCTCGCTGGAGATGGCGGTCTTGGAAATGCTGTTCAGAAAGCCCAACTGCCGTGAGCGGCGCTGTTCTTCGGCGAACAAGCGGGCATTTTCAACCGCCACGGAAACCTGCCCGGCTGCGGTCTGCAGCACCTCCAAATCACGCTGCTCGAAAGCGAACTCGCGTTCCGCGCTTAGCACTGCCATCACGCCGGCAGGTTTCCCCCCAAACAGGATAGGCACTCCGCAAAAGCACTTCGCCGGTCGTGGCGGAACGTAGGTGACGCCGATGCGCTCGCGGACCTTCTCCAATTCGGAACGAATCAGCAGTGGTTGGCTGGTGCGCAGGATGTACTCTGTCAATCCGTTCATGAATTTGCGCGAGCGCTTCGGGAGAACCTTACCTTGCTCCACTTCCAATTCAAAGCGGATGTTGTCACCATCTTCGAAGGCAACATAAAACTCATCGGTGTTGAAGATCCGTCCCAGTTCTTCCTGAATCGCAAGCAGGATTTCATCCTGATCGAGCCGGGAGCTGATCACCTGGCCGATCTGAGTGAGAAGTTCATATTCCTTGGTGCGCCGCTGGGCGTCGTGCATGATCAAGTAATTTTCCAGCGTAAGTCCGATCTGCAGGGCCAACCCGATTAGCAGGCGCAGGTTCGACGACCCGAAAATGCGGCGCTCGGTGTGGGGAAACAGAACCACCCCAAAGTTGTGTTCCCTAGTCTGCAGGCTGACCGCGGTGACGTTGCGGATATTTTCCTCAGCCAGCAAGCGGCGGAATTGCTCAAACCGGCCGCCGGGAAATGCGGGCAAGGGCTCAGCCATTTCCGGCACATTCTGGAAAGTTACAAAACCGCCTCGCCGGTAAGCGAGTTCGCAAACGTACTCTCCGGCACCAGTTTTTTCTAGTTTTTCCACGAAATCGGCTGAAAACCCGCGCTGCACGGAAGGCAGAACGGCCCGCCAACGCTCCGTCAGGCAAATCACGGCACGGTCGGTGGGCAGTGGCGCTACCAGGCGGTCGAGAATATTCTGCATGCTCGGCGCCAGGTCGGCGGACGAAAGCAGCAGCCGGGGATCCACCCCCAGAGTGGAGAAGGCCAGCGCATTCTCCTGCACCGCATTGCGCTCGTTTTCGAACAGCACCATCACCATGGCAATTCCCAACACCATCTGCGGCAAGGGACCGAGCAAATCGCCAGTCACGCCGAACATTTCGACGAAGGTGCTGTGGAATGGGCCCGATGCGATCAGAAACGCCCAGAAAGCCAGTGACAAAGCGAGAAGCCGCAGGGCCAGTGAATTCTTGCGATGTCCACGGAGGTAGAAATAGCCGGAACAGTACAGGAGCACTGCTGCCAAACCAATTTCCATGCGGAGAGTCTGACTGGGCATCATCTCCGGGTGGAACACGCCGCCTGCCATGTGTGCCCGCAGGTTCCAGTAGGCAAGTCCGGCACCGGTCAGTCCGAGAGCGATTTCATACCAACGCAACCGGAATCTTTGTCGCGGCTCCGGCCCGGTTTGTCTCTTCATCAGACGGGTCGAAACCAGGATACACAGCGCCATGACCACTAGCAGCAATGAGGCTGAAATGAAGATCAGCGGTGTGAAGCCCCGCAAATCGCCCCAAGCATCCACGGCAAAGTGAAGGGTGTAGGCCGCCCAGGCGATTTGCCAGGCGCGAAAGTAGGCCTGCCGGCTCTGCTCGTATAGGTAGGTAAATACGAGGAAGAGCAGCAGGGCCACGACTCCCGGCACTATCACCATATTAATGGCAATGGATTCCATGCGCTGGTAGCAGTCCTCCGCACTTATTTAGATGTCCAAACGGGAACTAGGGCCTCAATGCTTTCATACCATCCCGGGCAAAACAAGCGGGATAAAAGGACGCAAAGAAACGTACTTAATTTTAGCGTTTTCGGCACCCTTAGCGCGAGGTTACTAGAGTGACTAGCTGGCGCAAATGGGGTCAAGTAAGCTTCGCCCTAGGACCCGTGTTCAGACAATGGTTTAAACATCTTCGGACGAAACTCCTGGTGTCAATGCTGGCGGTTATCTTTCTGTTGACAGGGGCAGTGCTGGCGCTGGTTCAAGCCCAAATGCGAAGTCACGTCCGGGAAGACCTCCTTTCCACGCTGCGTGCTGAATCCGCGGTGTATACGGGAATTGAGCAAGCACGACGAGAGCAGGCCCAACAAAGCGCTTCCCTGATTGCAGACCAGCCGAGTTTGAAAGCTCTCATGTCCACGAATGACGAGCCGACGGTTCAGGACGGCTCGGAATCCATTCTGCAGACCAGCCGCGCCGACCTGCTGATTCTGGAAAGCCCAAGCCGTGAGATGCTGGCTTTCCATTCCAAGACGAACGATGTGCCGGCGTCCGCGGTGCAGCGCTTGCTGCAAGATTCTAGCGGCAATCAGGATTGGTGGTGGGCAGGCGGACATCTATACGATGTGAGCTTCGCCCCGATCGTGGCGGGAGCGAAACCGCAGCAGCATGGGCTCGGGCGGATTGCTCTCGGCCGCGAGGTTTCCACCCAAACGATCGTTGGTGCGGGCGCTTTCGGAAACTCCGCTTTTACTTTTGAGCGCCAGGGATCGGTCATGCTGAGTTCACTTCCTGTAAGCCTGTGGAGCGAGTTCGAGGCATCGCTTCCACGGGGGCAGAGTAAGTCCCAGTCGATTCAGGAGATTACCATTGGCGGGGAGCGCTATCTCGCGAGTTTTGTGGAGCTCCCGGGCGACCATCCCGTGCGGCTCTATTCCTTGCAATCTTATGATCAGGCGACGAGCTTTTTGCGTTCACTGAATGGCAAGCTGCTGACGCTAGGGGCAGTGGCCGTGATGGTGGGAGCCTTTATTGCGTTCGTCGTCTCGCGCCAGATTACAAGGCCCCTGGAACGCTTGGCATTCAGCACCCGGCAGTTGGAGAAAGGTGATTTCGAGGTTCAGATCCCAATCCAGGGAGCCGACGAAGTCGCGGACTTGACGCGCGCATTCGAAGAAATGCGGAAAGGTCTCCGGCAGTCGCGGGAAGGTCTGGTGCGCTCAGCGCGACTGGAAGCCGTCGGAAGGCTGGCAGGTGGGGTGGCGCATGACTTCAATAATCTGGTGATGATCATCAAGGGGTACAGCGATCTTTTGCTCGACTCGGCGACCGCCGAGGCACGACCGTACCTCGAAGAAATCAAGCAGGCGGGTGAAAGAGCCAGTGGGTTGACCCGCCAATTGCTCGCCTTCAGTCGCAAACAGGTGCTCGAACCACAAGTTCTGGACCCGAACCAGAGCGTGCGCAACATGGCCAAGATGCTGCGCGTGCTCATTGGAGAAGACATTGAACTGCTGACCAACTTTTCGGACAAAATCGGACGCGTGCAGGCAGATCCTGGCCAGCTCGAGCAAGTGGTGATGAATCTTGCGGTGAACGCGCGGGACGCCATGCCGAAGGGCGGCAAGCTGATCATCGAGACCCAAACATGCCAGCTCGATGCGGCATACGCGGCGACCCACGCGGAAATTACACCTGGGCCTTTTGTATTGATAGCGGTGATCGACAACGGGTCGGGAATGAGCAAAGACACTCTTGAGCACATCTTCGAACCTTTTTTCACTACCAAAGAGCCGGGCAAGGGGACCGGGTTGGGTCTGGCCACGGTTTACGGGATCGTGCAGCAGAGTCGTGGACACGTTTCCGTATACAGCGAACTGGGCATCGGTACCACTTTTAAAATCTATCTTCCTTCGGTGGAGAAATCGGTTACGGCGCTCACTTCGCAGCAAGTTTCCCTGCCGCCAAAGGGTGACGGGACCATTCTTCTCGTCGAAGACGAGGTGGCACTGCGCATGCTTGCGGGCGAGTCACTAAAAAGACTTGGCTACAGCGTGCTACAGGCGGGCAACGGGTTGGAGGCGTTGTCCGTTGCCGATCAACATCCCGGGAGAATTGACATCGTGGTGACTGACATTGTGATGCCCCGCATGGGCGGCCCGGAATTGGTCGAAAAGTTAAGACAGAAACGCGACCAGATTGGCGTGATCTTTATGTCTGGCTATACCGAAACGGCAGTTCTAGAAAACGCAAAGATCGGCAGCGATGCGATCTTGCTCAACAAGCCATTTTCGACGGTGCTGTTAGCGCGTAAAATCAGCGAACTCCAGCAGCGTGCAGCCAACAGCAAGGCCCTGGCTGCCAGCAGCTCCGGATAAAAATTCCACAAGCCCCGAGTGGGACGCCGCTCACTTCTGGGTCCTAAGTTGTGCCGCTCTCCGCATTGCCTCTTCTGCTTGCTGCGTCATCCCCTTGGCTCGATAAACGTCAGCCAGGGCGGTTTCGATGTAGTCGTCGTCGCCACTTTTCTCTTGCTCCTTGCGATAGGCTGCAATGGCATCGTCGTAATTCTTCAGCTTGGCCTGCGCGAGGCCGATTTTGTAATAGGCATTCCCGGCGGTTAGGTTGGATTGCGCGGCAAGGGTGTATTCGTGAATTGCGTCCTGATATTTCTCCTCAGCGGCGTCTACTAATCCCAAGCCAAAATGAGCATCAGCGCTGTTGCGATTCAGGACCAGCATTTGCGCAAATGTGTTTCTTGCCTGCTGAGTTTGTTTCTCGTCCAAATACGTGATTCCCAAGTCGTAGAAAGCGTCCTCGTCCCCGGGACTGAGTTCGAGCACACGCTTTAGTTCAGCCTCAGCTTTGGCGAAATCAGACCTGCGAAAATAGGCCTGTGCGAGTGCAAAGTGGGCAGGCGCGTAGTCAGGGCGCTGCTGAATGGCATGCTGGAGTTCGGCGATGGCCTGATCGGGTTGGTTGTCGTCGAGGAGTTCGCCCGCACGCTGGGTATGGGCCAGGTAGCTGCGCGAATGCTGTAACGCCATGACCCCACCAGACACCGCCAGCAGAACGATTAAAAGTACGGCAGCCCGACGGACTGGCTGGTTAGGATCGGGGGCGCCTTTGGCAATGAGAGCGCCTAGAACGAGTCCGGTGACGAGTCCTCCAACATGAGCCGCATTGTCGATGGGGCCGATCATCGCCCCGAAGACGAGGTTATATCCGACAAACGCTACGACACTCCGCAGCGAACCCATCACCGCCGAGCGCGGCATGGAGAATTCGCCCAAATAATATGCCGCGATCAGCGCCCCGGCCAGCCCGAAGATTGCGCCCGAGGCACCGACGCTTACACCGCCCGGTCGCCAGACCACGCTGGCCAAACTGGCTCCCAGACCAGAGATCAAGTAGACGGCGCCAAAAGTCCAATGACCGTAGAGCGATTCGCAAAGCCCGCCCAAACTCCATAGGCACCACATATTGAATGCGATGTGAACGATTCCACCATGAACGAACAGGCAAGTCAGCAGCCGCCACCAATCGCCTGCCAAAGTGAGCGGCCCCGCGTTGGCACCCCAGTGCACAAGCTCCTGTGAACTTGGTTCCATGATGGAAATCCCAGCCAATGCCATGCCAATGAAAACCGCAACATTGATCCCAAAAAACACCTGCGTGAGAACCATGGGGTTTGCGCTACCCGCAACCCAAGGCGCGGGCATCAGCGGCTGGACTGCATCGTCAGGTTCTTCGCCGCTTTGGGCAGCTTCGTGCCGAACGCACCATTGGCAGATCTTCCTGCCAAACACGAATGCAGGAAGCTTGCGGCCGCATTGAACACAATTCGACATGCGATTTTCGAGGAGGTGCACCAGCAGTTTGCCACATCACGCGAGAAATGAGGGCGCGCGCGCGTTGTCTTTGCTAAAATTCGCTTTCTCTTGAGGGGCTGCCGTGCTTTGTAGCCAGTGCGCCGAGATTTTGCCCGACGATGCACGGTTCTGTCTGAAGTGCGGACAGCCGGTGGATCACACTGCGGCGTCTGCGATATCCACGACCGGGCCGGCGACAACGAGGACCGCAAAGCCTCCACGGGCACGACGCAAGCCCCGAAGCGCAATCTGGGTCTTTTTGCTTGTGGTGCTGGTGGCGATTTGGTGGGCGGCAACTAGTGACAGCACCACTGCACAGCAGCTTCGGGAACTTGCCACCGGGGCACACACGGAAGCTATTACCGAAAAGCCCTTTTCAGTGAACGCCCACAGTTTTTCTTCCTACAAATTCACCGTTCCATCCGGTGCCGTCAACGTTTTTGTCAGCGGCCAGTTCAGCGCAACCAGTGGTCCAGGCAATGAAGTCGAGGTGTACGTGCTCAGCGACGACGCCTTCGTCACCTGGCGGAATGGATATGCCATAAGCCCGTACTACGACAGTGGCAAAGTCAGCCAGGGGGCCATCCATGCCATGCTTCCGCTCGGTGCTGGGACTTACTATCTTGTCTTCAGCAACAATTTCTCCGTGAAGACGGCAAAAGCAGTCCAAGCCGATGTGACCTTGCACTACAACACCTGGTGGCCGGATTGGCTGTTTCACATCAAAGACAAGCTCTGGGGCACATAAGGTCAGGCCTCCCGTGCGAAGCCCCTCCAGTTTGCGCTTCTTGCGATAAGATCATTTAGAGATGAATCCGTCCAATCCCGAGACCGAAGCTGACGAAAAGGCGCCCACCGAGGCGGCGGCCAGTCCTTCTAACTTCATACGCGACATCATTCTCGAAGACCTGAAGACCAACCAGTATGGCGGGCGGGTGCAAACCCGTTTTCCTCCTGAGCCGAACGGCTATCTTCATCTTGGCCATGCCAAATCGATCTGCCTGAACTTTGGACTGGCAGCCGAGTTCGGCGGCAAGACCAACTTGCGATTCGACGATACGAACCCATCGAAGGAAGAAACTGAGTTTGTCGATTCGATCATGGAGGACGTGAAGTGGCTGGGTTTCACCTGGGACCATCTCTTCTATGCATCCGACTATTTTGATCAGTTGTATGAGTGGGCGGCGCAGCTCATCAAAGCCGGCAAGGCGTATGTCGACGATCTGACGGCGGACGAAATGCGGAAGTCTCGCGGCACCTTGACCGAACCCGGCCAGGACAGCCCCTATCGCAACCGTTCGGTCGAAGAGAATTTAAGTCTGTTCGAACGGATGCGCGCGGGCGAATTTCCCGATGGTTCCAGAACTCTGCGGGCCAAGGTAGACATGGCTTCGCCGAACCTGAACATGCGCGATCCCGTGATGTACCGCATCCTGCACGCCGAGCATCATCGCACGGGAAACAAGTGGCCAATTTATCCGATGTATGACTACGCCCATGGTGAGTCCGATTCGATCGAGCAGGTCACCCATTCCATTTGCACGCTCGAGTTTGAGGACCATCGTCCGCTCTACAACTGGTTTATCCAACAGCTGGGCATCTTCCCATCGCAGCAGATCGAGTTCGACCGCCTCAACCTCACCTACACGCTGCTGAGCAAGCGCAAGCTATTACAGCTGGTGGAGGAAGGCCACGTGAGCGGCTGGAACGATCCCCGCATGCCAACGCTTTCGGGGATCCGGCGGCGTGGCTACACGCCCGAAGCGATCCGCAATTTCTGCGGGGCCATTGGTGTTTCCAAAACCAACGGTTCGATTGAACTGGCCATGCTCGAACACTTTGTTCGCGAGGACTTGAACAAGCGTTCGCCGCGGGTGATGGCCGTGCTGCGGCCGTTGAAAGTAGTGATCGACAACTACCCGGAAAACCAGGTCGAAGAGATGGATGCGGTCAACAATCCGGAAGATAGGAGCGCGGGCACTCGCAAAGTACCGTTCTCCCGCGTGCTGTACATCGAGCAGGACGATTTTCGCGAGGATCCGCCCAAGCAGTATTTCCGGCTCTCTCCGCGGCGCGAAGTCCGTTTGCGCTATGGCTACTTTGTTACCTGCACCAGCGTTGTGAAGGATGAGAAAGGCGAGGTCGTTGAAGTCCACTGCACTTACGACCCGCAAACGCGAGGCGGGAATTCTCCTCCGGACGGACGCAAGGTGAAGTCCACCATTCACTGGGTGTCAGCCGCGCATGCCGTCGATGTCGAGGTGCGAGTGTACGAGAACCTCTTTACAAAAGAGGACCCGAACCAAGCCGAAGCAGGACAGCCCTTCACCGCCAATATCAACCCGCATTCGCTGGAAATGCCGAAACATTCGAAGCTCGAGCCCTCACTGGCCAGCGCTGTTGTGGGGGGCAGGTATCAATTCGAACGACTGGGATATTTCTGCGTCGATCCCGACTCGGCTCCGGGCAAGCTGGTGTTCAACCGCACGGTGGCGCTGAAAGATACCTGGGCTAAAATTGCGAAGAAAACTGGCGGCCCAAAATGATCAGCGTCGCAATCCCCCTCGCGCTTCGTACCAGGCCGGCTAGCCGAAATGGGCCAGCCGTCGGCTATCTGGACGCACGGCGACTCATGTCCACCATAAACAATTTTGATTGGACTGGCCTGTGGGCGAGACCTAGAGTTCTTTTCGGGGAGGGCAGCGCGTACGCTGGGGGCCGGACGCTGGCGAACTTCATCTGGTTGCGTGGGCGCTGTTCTTTCAATTACTGGCTTGATCGGGGCCCAATCGGCCGCCTGGTCCACGCAGCCATTCATTGTCCAACAACCGACCATACGACCAAAAGGGACACTTAAAATGGCGTCACAAGACCTCAAAGTTCAGGCTGGCAGTCCGGCAATTACGTCACCGGGTCCCTCCGCTTATGAAAGAGATGCCAGTTACGTTCTGACGCTGGAGGAAATCCGGAATCTCGCGAAAGAGGGCGGCAAGCCGGCCGAGACCCTCATGAACGTCGTGGCCCTGATCGCCACACGGTTTCGGACCGATGTTTGTTCGGCGTATTTGTTGGAACCTGACCGGGCCAACCTGGTGCTGGCGGCGACCCTGGGACTGCGCCCGCAATGTATAGGCACTCTTCGCATGGGAGTTCACGAAGGTTTGGCGGGCCTGGTTGCGGAGCAAGTGCGCCCAGTGGCTGTAGACCAGGTGAAAAACCATCCCCGCTTCAAATATTTCAAAGAAGCCGGCGAAGACGATTACCAGTCGTTTCTGGGAGTTCCACTGATCGATCGCGGCGTTTTGCAGGGCGTTCTCGTGGTGCAAACCATTGCGGCCAGAGTTTTCCGCGAGGACGAGATTCATATGCTGGCGGAGGCAGCCGCCCAGGTTGCGCCCGTCGTCAGCGAAGCCCGAACGCTTGATCGCTTCATCGCGCCCGCCCAAGAGCGGCTTTGGGCGCTGGCCCGCAACGTGTGGTGGTGTTGGGACCACGACACCAGCAGCTTATTCCGTGATCTTGACCCGGTACGCTGGCGGCAGCTGAATCACAATCCCGTCGCATTGCTGGCGGAGATTCCTTTGTCACAAATGGAGCGGCGTGCCCGCGAACTGGTATTGCACGGCCGGATCAACTACGCCTACCGTCGCCAGCGGGAATATCTTGAGGCCGACCGCACCTGGGGCGCACGGCACGCGGGCATTTTACGGCCACGTCCGGTGGCGTATTTTTCCGCGGAATTCGGGCTGCATGTTTCCATCCCGGAATATTCCGGTGGACTGGGCATCCTGGCGGGCGACCACATCAAGAGCGCTTCCGACCTGGCGATCCCCCTGGTTGGAATCGGCTTGTTCTATGGCCAGGGATATTTCCGGCAGCGGCTCGATCAAAATGGCTGGCAGCAGGAAGAATACATTCAGACCGATGTAAATCACCTGCCCATGGAGCTTGCTATCGGGGCGAATGGCGAACCGGTCACGGTGCAAATCGAGACCCGTGGCGGCCCCATCCATGCCAAAGTGTGGCGCATGAAAGTGGGGCGCTGCGATCTCCTGTTATTGGATTCGAACGTGGAGGGCAATGCTCCCGAGGACCGTGAACTCACGTCGCGTTTGTACGGCGGAGACGGACGCATCCGAATCCGGCAGGAATTGCTGCTGGGCATAGGAGGGTTCCGGGCTTTGAAAGCCATGGGCATCACCCCCGGCGTCCTTCATCTGAACGAAGGACACAGTGGATTTGCCGTGCTGGAAGCGATTCGCAGCCGCATGGAAGATGAAGGTTTAACCTTCGACCAGGCGGTGCCGCGGGTTTCCCGTGAAGTGGTCTTCACCACCCATACTCCGGTGCCTGCGGGCCACGACCGCTTTCACTCGGACCTCATCGAGGAACATCTTGGACCTTTGCGGGAGGCGCTGGGTCTTCCACACCAAGGTCTCATGGCCCTGGGGCGCGAAAACCCCGGCAACCATCACGAGGAGTTTTGCATGACCGTGCTGGGCCTGAAACTCGCGCGGCGTGCCAACGCCGTTTCCGCCTTGCATGGTGAAGTGTCGCGTGCGATGTGGACGGGGCTCTATCCCGGCAAACCGGAAGACGCAGTTCCCATCGGACACATTACCAATGGCGTGCACGTCCCCTCCTGGTTGGCACCGCAGATGTTTCGCCTTTACGACCGCCATTTAGGAACGGGTTGGCAAGAGCGCAGCGCAGAGGCAAAGATATGGGAAGGGATTGAAAACGTAGATGATGGCGAGCTCTGGGAAACCCATCTGCATTTGAAGTCCCGGCTTCTCGATTTTGTGCGACACCGCGCCGTGGAGCAGGCCAAACCTCGCGGCGAGTCGCCGGAAACGCTGCAAAGACTTGCCCGGGTGCTCAGTCCCGATGCTCTGACCATCGGGTTTGCCCGCCGCTTTGCCACTTACAAGCGGGCTGATCTGATTCTTAAAGATATCGAAAGGCTAGCCTCGATGGTGAACGATCCCAAGCGTCCGGTGCAGTTTGTGTTCGCCGGTAAGGCGCACCCGCGCGATGAACCCGGCAAGGGCGTGCTGCAGCAGATTGCGCAAATGATGCGCGATCCAAAATTTGCCGAGAAATTTGTCTTCGTCGAAGATTACGACATCAACGTCGGACGTCATTTCGTGCAGGGCGTCGACGTGTGGCTGAACAATCCGCGGCGTCCGCTGGAAGCGTCCGGTACCAGCGGTCAGAAAGTCGTGTTGAACGGGGGACTCAATCTCTCTGTTCTCGACGGCTGGTGGGCCGAAGCTTACGACGGGTTGAACGGTTTTGCCATCGGAACCGGCAGAACGCACTCCAACATGAATGTTCACGACACCCGCGACGGAGAGGACTTGTACCGGGTGCTGCGCGAAGAAGTGATCCCGCTGTACTATCAGCGCGACCGCGACGGGTTGCCGCGGGGCTGGATCAAGCGCATGAAGCGGACCATCCGCACCCTGGGCTGGCGCTTCAATGCCGATCGCATGGTGATGGATTACACCTTGAAATGCTACGTCCCAGCGGCGGGAGGCACGTCAAGCGATATGACTCCTACGCGGTAGAGGATCTGGGAATAGGGGACGGCACGCCCGCAGTGCTACAAACCGCGGGATTTGATCTTTCATCGGGCCGCAACTTCAGGATCGCCACATAATGTCCAGGTGGATTGGAGCGCACGCTTGAGAATCGTGGCGATTGGATTGGCGCTTGTTTTTCTGCTTTCTCAGGCCAGCACAGCAGAATCCGGGACCGCTACGGTTTGCCCGTTCCGGGGGCAAGTAATTCCTCCAACTGGCGAGGTCCGTTCCGGTGGACGGCGCGTCGGAATTGACAAGCGCCCAACGGTGCCTTGGCCGCAAAGGGAAAGTCTCAAAATTGAGGGTCTGGATCTTAGCGGGCGACATCTTTCTTGTGATACTTGACTCCCGCCATAAGCCCGTAGAATCGCTCTGGTTTAGATTCCCGACTTTTAAAAGCACCGACCTGTGTATGTCCTACGACGGATATCAAGACGTGGGATTAAAAGAGGCTACAAGGCGATCCCCGTGGTGTAAGTGCAAGTAGAAATTCGTGAGGGTAGCCGCGACGCAAGCTATCCCTGTGCGAGATAGGCGCTGGTACGTATGCCCCGAAATCGGCGGAAATTAGGTGTGTACGTGCGGGCTTTGGCCAGGATTTTTCACGTGCGGCGGAGCGGCCTTCACGACCTTTATTTCAAACGCCACCGGCAACTCTTTGGGAGGATAGCAAGCTGCCTTATCGCAAGCCTGATATTTCAGCTTCCCGCGAAACTCATATTTGCCAGGCAGCACACTGGCGAGCGGACGCACGATTACTCCCACAGTAAATTCTCCACTGTAGACACTCAGTTTTTCATCGGGAGCGAAGGCGAATGCCATTTCCTCACCAGGCGGATAAGTGATTCTTCCGACCACCATGTCCGTGGGCGCCTTCAGTTTGAGGGCCGTCGGAATTAGATATTCCTGCGTGGGAGTGTTGGAATTGACGTGAAAGCCAGAGCCAATGCGGAACTTCAAATCCACCGAGCCACCCTTGCCGCGAGTAACGACGGTGAACGGCGCCTCCACCATGGTGATGGATGGCGCCTTCTTGCCGGGAATGTCCTCCTGGGACACCAGTTGCGCGCAGAACAACGAAAGACAGAACAAAGTTCCCAGCGCCGCGCTAACTGCAACTCGGTTCCGCATCGTCAGTTCGTGGCCTTTCCAGAAGTCGGCGAATTTAATTGGGCCGAAGGAAAAACCGGAGCCGGGCCGCTGCTTTGGACGAGTGCTTTCTTGATGTCGTCCTGAATCTCCTGCTTGCCTTTGAGCCCGAAGACTTTGTCGATCACTTTGCCGTCACGGCCGATGTAAAAAGTCGCGGGAAGAAACTGCACTCCACCGTAAGCGTCTCCAACGGATTCCTTGCCGATCGCGATGGGATAGTTCACGCCCATGTCTTTGGCGAATTTTGCGATGTCCTCGGGACTGGCGTCATCCATGGCGACACCGAGCACTTGCAGTCCCTGGGAACCATATTCATTCTGCAACTCGACAAACCAGGGCATTTCGATCTTGCAGGGCACGCACCACGTGGCCCAGAAGTTCAGCAGTACGGCTTTTCCGCGGTAGTCGGAAAGATGAATGGTGGTTTTTCCGTCGAGGGACGCTAGCGTAAAATCTGGCGCCAACTGGTTCTTCATGCTATTGCCCGCATCTGGAGATGGATCGGGGCGGTGGCGGGCCTTCTCGACGCCGAAGACCAGCAGCAGTGAAATCACCATGGCCACCACGACAATGACAACTGGATCACGTTTCACAAATAACTCCTAACTACAGGGAAAATCGGCTGAGGACAGAAAAATAATTTGCCAGCAAGGTGAACTTTCCTAACACGAGCAATATGCCTAACGCAATCAGCAAACCGCCGCTGGCCACCTCGACCGCATGCATGTGGGCCCGGAAACGACTGTAGAACTTCAGGAAGCGTTCGATTCCTAGGGAAGTCAGCAGGAAGGGTACGGCTAAACCCATGGAATAGATAGCGAGTAAAGTAATTCCCTTCATGACCGAATCCTGCGCAGCGGCAAAGCCCAGAATGACGCCGAGAATGGGGCCCACGCAGGGCGTCCAGCCAAACGCAAAAGCAAAGCCAATCACGAACGCGCCCCACGGTGTGCTGCCACCTTTCACGTTGTGGAAACGCTTGTCGGAGTACAGTGCATTGATACGGAGGATTCCAGTGAGATGGAGCCCAAACAAGATGATGATGACACCAGCCACGCGAGCCAGCAGCGACTTGTAGCGCGCCAGTAAGTGGCCCACTTCGGTCGAAAGCGCGCCCAGCGTGATGAACACAATGCTGAAACCCAGGATAAAGCCCAAGGAATTCAGCATCACTTTCCGCAGCAAGTGCGCATCTTCTGATTTAAGTTCCTCAACCCCGGCGCCAGAAATCAATGATACGTATCCCGGAACCAGGGGCAGCACGCAAGGCGAGAGGAAGGAAACCAGACCCGCCAAAAACGCTGCGATGGGAAGAGGAAGGTTCGACATACAGATTTATTGTACCTGCCAGATGCCGTCGGTTGCGAATAACTATAAGCTACTGAAAAGGCAGGCAGTGGGCTGTTTTGAAATTAGCCAGGTTTTCTCAACCTTCGAACGCACAGTGCTATGCCTTGCCACCCGCGGCGTTGACGGTCACCGATGCAAGAACGAGCCAGATATCCCTGATTAGTAGCAGCCTGTGAATCCCCAAAGACAGGTAAATACCGGGAAGGCCTGGGAGGGAAAAGCAGAACCCCTACAACCACGGCCCAATCAGGTCTGAGATGAAGGGCAGAGATGCCCGTGGCTTGGACGCAGATGAAACGAGCCACATTTTAGATCTCATGCTGGTGTTTCGACCTCGCGCCCATCCAAAAATAATTCCACCAATTCCTCTTAACTCAACCGTCCGCTAGCCAGCAAAAAGGCACTATTCATGGGAAGTCCGGCCAGGAGCAATGGGTTTGTGATCGGGCGGTGGGGCGGGTGGGGTTACTTCATTCGGGGCATCGGCGACGGCCTTGCGAATGAAGCCCGGTGGTACCGTCGCCGTCAGCACGGCGCGATCACCGTACTGCTCCACTTTCAGGCTGCTGAAAAACTGCTTTACGTCGGGATCGGGCCCGTGTCCGGAAACCGAAATTTCCGCCGAGTTGAAAATCGCGAGGAATGTTTTGAGCTGATCGGTAGCGTGCTTCGCGTCGTCTTCACTTCCGGCAAAAGCCTCAGCCCTGAGATGCACTGCCCCGAGATAACGCGCGGAAGCTACAACTACGGCAGGCTTCGAAAACAGAAAGGAAAGATTGATCGGGAAAGCGGGAACCTGGCTGGTCCCCTTCAAAGATGGAACTGCCCTGAAGATTAACCAACCCAGACTGGCGAACGGAACCTGCTTATAATACTGACGCAAGAGCGCGGGCCCACCAAATGGCGAAGCCAGCTTGCGCGAGCGATCGATGATTCCACGAATTACCAGCGGATCGTTGTGGTTCGAGACCGCCACCGTGTCCACCCCAAGGATGGCCACCCGCACCGTGCGGCCTTCGAGCGGGAGGTTGTAGATATCCACCGAGTTGTGATTCTCCACGGAGCTAGAGATTTTCTTTAGATACGCACGAAGACGCTCACCGTCAATCTTGGCCACGAAGACATAGGAGAATCTTACGTCCTCCAGCGCTGTGGATTCTCCGCTTGCGGGATAGTGGATGGCCACCGCGGCCTGCTCCAGGTCGCGCTCGAAATCAAATCCGGTGTTTTGGATAAACTGCTCATACTCGGGGTCATGCGAAACCGCTGGCAAGGCGCTGGCAACGTTGGCCCGGCGGATCCATTGCAGGTTGACGTAAAAAAAACCATCGGCGCTTGGCAGCAGGCGGGCCGGTTCGGGTGGGGCATGCTTGCGCAGCACCACAACCAGGGCGACGGCTGCTACTACCAGAAGAACGGCGAAGATGACAGGAAGGCGTCGTCGAATGCGCATGGAGAGCTGGCCACGCCAGCGCATGAGACCTGAACTAAGTGCAGGCTGGGGAGGTCAGGAAGTCGCCATCATAACATTTGAGCCGATTCTGAGTCTGGGACAGGGCGGTGGTTAGAGGTTTAGCGAAAAATCAACTGGCTGGTTGCACGTTAGATACCGTTATGGTACCTTTTAAAATTGTCCCGGACATTCAGGAAGGGATCAGAGGGACAGTCTGTGCCCGTGAGGGCTGATTGTCTCAAACTGCTGGCGTAGCTCAGCTGGTAGAGCATCTGATTTGTAATCAGAGGGTCAGGGGTTCAAATCCCTTCGCCAGCTCCAGCATTGATTACAGAGATCGGTTCCGGACGCAGGATATTAGGCGCGGCGGCGTGGCAGATTTTTTCCAACGGCACTCCATAAGGGAACTTTTCCAAATGTAGTGTGTGCGCGATGGCATTCTCGCGCGCATTTCTGTTTTTCAAATTTTTTGCAAGCTCGCTGCCTGCGCGACCCTACGCGTCCACACGCAATACCGGCAAAAGCCGGGGGTTCAGAGGTCCAAGAGAAGAACCGAAAATTCGTTTCTGCACAGGTGGGTGAGTGGTTAAAGCCAACAGACTGTAAATCTGTCCCTCCTTGCGAGGTACGAAGGTTCGAATCCTTCCCTGTGCACCAGAGTTGATCGAGTGAATCGCATCTACATGGCGCTGGGCGCGTTCGTCGCCTTAGGGGCGCTGGCGTGGATGACGTTGAGCGATGAGCGACTACGCCTGGTGACACTGGCAATCCTGGCGATGTTCGCGGTGAAAACGTGGCTGCGCCGCAAAGATGGAGCGCGGCCGGATAGCGAGAGCGACGTTGAGCGGTAGTCAGCCGATGTAGCTCAGTTGGTAGAGCACTCCCTTGGTAAGGGAGAGGTCATCAGTTCAATCCTGATCATCGGCTCCAGGAATTTGAGTTTTGTGGGAATGGCGAGACGGAATTGGCCGGCAGGGGTTTAGTTGACGGCTGAAAGCTGATGGCTGAAAGCTGGTTCAAGCGGGAGTAACTCAGTGGTAGAGTCACAGCCTTCCAAGCTGTTGGTCGCGGGTTCGATTCCCGTCTCCCGCTCCAGAAATTTTGACGCAGGTGCGAGCGGTGGATTTTCTGAAGGCCGAGATCAAGGTTGAAAACGAGAAAGAATTCGAAGAGCTGAAGAATTCGATCAGCCGCGCATTCCATCCCGAGAAAGTTGAACGGTTCCTGAAGGGTCTGCGGAGTGGCGGCATCCGGGTTCGAGACTGGGAGGCGGTGCTGGCCAAGCGCGTACTCGAGCGGGCGGATGAGGTTCTGGCAAAGTCCGGCAGCACGGCCCGGGGTTTGTATCAAGCGTTGACGCTCTCGGATCAAGCGCAGATGCGGGAATTTTATTTGTCCAAGATCGAAGAACTGGCGCCGGCAGTCCGGGCGAGATTTAAAGAGCTTTATCAGTACTACTGAAGGAAATATCAAGCGAGGCACGGCAAGTTATGGCGAAAGAGAAATTTGACCGCAATAAGCCGCATTGCAACGTAGGGACGATTGGTCACATCGACCATGGCAAGACGACGTTGACAGCGGCGATCACGAAGGTGTTGCAGAAGCACAACCCGAAGATTGTGTTCCGGTCGTTTGATTCGATCGACAACGCGCCGGAAGAGAAGGCCCGCGGGATCACGATTGCCACGGCGCACGTGGAGTACGAGACGGCAAACCGTCACTACGCGCACGTGGATTGTCCGGGGCACGCGGACTACATCAAGAACATGATCACGGGCGCGGCACAGATGGATGGCGCGATCCTGGTTGTGGCAGCGACCGATGGGCCGATGCCGCAGACCCGCGAGCACGTGCTGTTGGCGCGGCAGGTGGGAGTGCCATACATCGTGGTGGCGCTGAACAAGTGCGATGCGGTGGACGATCCCGAACTGCTGGATCTGGTGGAACTGGAAGTGCGCGAGTTGCTGAAGAGCTACAAGTTTCCTGGCGACGATGTGCCGGTGATTCGTCTTTCTGCGTTAGGGGCTTTGAATGGAGAAGCGAAGTGGGAAAAGCAGGTGGATGAGTTGATGGAAGCGGTGGACAAGAGCGTGCCGCAGCCGGTGCGCGAGTTGGACAAGCCGTTTCTGATGCCGATTGAAGATATTTTCTCGATCCAGGGCCGCGGCACGGTGGTGACGGGGCGAATCGAGCGCGGCAAGGTAAAGGTGGGCGAGGAAGTGGAAATAGTTGGCTTCCGCGAGACCAGAAAGACGGTCGTGACGGGCGTGGAAATGTTCAAGAAGCAGTTGGACGAAGGACTGGCGGGCGATAACGCCGGCCTGTTGCTGCGCGGCATTGCGAAGGAAGATGTGGAGCGCGGGATGGTGCTGGCCAAGGGTGGATCGATTACGCCGCACACCAAGTTCAAGGCGGAAGTTTACATCCTGACGAAAGAAGAAGGTGGAAGACATACGCCGTTCTTCAAGGGATACCGGCCGCAGTTTTATCTGCGAACGACGGACGTCACAGGCGTAGCCGAACTTCCCTCGGGTACAGAGATGGTAATGCCGGGAGACAATGTGAGTCTGGTGATTGAGCTGATTACGCCGGTGGCGATGGAAAAGGGTTTGCGCTTTGCCATCCGCGAAGGCGGCCATACGGTGGGTGCAGGCACCATCAGCGAGATTGTGACGTAGCAGCGGTGGTGTGGCCCCGGGTTTTCAAACCGGCCTGACCGGGTCAGAGACCCGGTCCCACACAAGC
>Ga0182024_10001017_pt1 | contig 72906 bp, 43 predicted proteins | sample P32metaG_FD_120480 | JGI IMG/M metagenome (GOLD analysis project Ga0182024, IMG submission 120480) | Permafrost microbial communities from Stordalen Mire, Sweden - P3-2 metaG (Illumina Assembly) | ecosystem: Environmental > Terrestrial > Soil > Wetlands > Permafrost | place: Sweden: Stordalen...
ATCTTCCACGCCAAAAATTCCCTCGGTCAAGCCGATCGGCCTTTTCAAATCCGCGTGGGCGACCAGATTGCCCTCACGCCCGCGATGGGTTGGAATAGCTGGAACTGCTGGGCCTTCGCGGTCGATGCGAACAAGGTACTCTCTTCCGCCCAGGCGATGGAGTCGTCCGGCCTGAGCCAGCATGGCTGGAGCTACATCAACATCGACGACTTCTGGCAGGTCAACCCGGGCTCGAAGGACACAACCCTGCACGGCCCAATCCGCGATGCGGCAGGAAACATCCTGCCCAACTCCCGATTCCCCGACATGAAGGGGCTGGTGGACAAAATCCACGCGCTCGGCCTCAAGGCTGGCATCTATTCCTCGCCCGGTCGCTGGACTTGTGGCGGTTGCGCCGGCAGCTATCAGCACGAAGAGCAAGACGCGCAGCAGTACGCCGCCTGGGGCTTCGATTACCTGAAGTACGACTGGTGCAGTTACGGGCAGATCTATGACAAGGAGATTGGCGGAAGGGGACTGCCGGGCCGGATAAAGCCATACCGGCTCATGGCCGACGCGCTGCAGCAAACCGACCGCGATATTCTCTTCAGCTATTGTCAATATGGAGAGGGCGAGGTGTGGAAATGGGCCGCGAAAAACGGGGGCAACTCGTGGCGCACGACTTTCGACATCAAGGACACTTGGGCCAGCATGCTCAGCAATGGTCTGCGCACTGCCGACCTCACCGACTACGCAGAGCCGGGCCACTTCAATGATCCCGATATGCTAGTCCTCGGCGTTGTCGGCTGGGGACATCCGCACCCGACCGCGCTAACGCATCAGGAACAATATACGCATATGTCGCTCTGGTCCTTACTTGCGGCACCGCTGCTCATTGGGTGCGATATGTCGAAGCTTGACCCGTTCACGCTCAATCTGCTTACCAACGATGAGGTGCTCGCTGTCGACCAAGACTCGCTGGGCAAGCAGGCCACGCGGGTCATCAACAATGGTTCGTTGCAGGTCTTCGCCAAGCCGCTCGACGATGGTTCGCTGGCGGTGGGTCTCTTTAACTTTGGGCCGACAAAAGCGGAAGTCGCGGTCAAGTGGTCCGACCTGCACATTTCCGGCAAGCAAACCGTACGCGATCTCTGGCGCCAGAAGGACATCGGTACGATGGAAGACCGCCTGTCAGCACCCGTCCCCCCCCATGGGGTTCTCCTTGTCCACATCACTCCCACTTCATGAAAATCCAAATTTTAATTCTCCTCGGGGCGCTCACAGCGCTTGGGTCTCAGCTGCGCGCCAACGATGACATCTTTCCACCCGCCCCCGCGGCCGCCTCGGCCATCAATTTTGACGGCAAAGGCTTCATTATCCACGGCCAGCGGGTTTTTCTGGCCTCCGGCAGTATTCACTACGCCCGTGTACCGCGCGAGCTCTGGCATGACCGGCTACTCAAGCTCAAGCGCGCCGGCTTCAACACGGTCCAGACCTATGTCCTCTGGAACTGGCATGAGACGAAAAAGGGCCAGATCGACCTCGCCACCGGCCCGCAGGACCTCGCCGCATTCCTCCAAACCGCGCAGGACGTCGGGCTCTTTGCGACGGTCCGCGTCGGCCCCTACAGCTGCGCCGAGTGGGACGGCGGCGGCTTCCCCAACTGGCTGCGCTTCGAGCCGGACCTGAAGGTGCGTTGTGACAACCCGGCTTTCCTTAACGCGGTCGACGCGTTCTGGGACAAGATGCTGCCCATCGTCGCGGCGCATCAAATCCATCGGGGCGGCAACGTCATCCTTGTGCAGCTCGAGAACGAGGATCCGGAAGGGTGGGGAACCGACATGCCCAACTCTTATTTCACGCATCTCCAGAAAAAGGCGCTGGATGCCGGTATCGAGGTCCCCTATTTCTTCAGCGGCCTCCACCACGGTACCGATCCCGCCGGCAATAATCCATGGGACAACACGCATCGCACCAGTCCGCTCTATTCTACCGAGACGTGGCTGCGCTGGTTCGACGCCTACGGCAATAGCCCCCCCGATGCGCTCGTCGAATACACGCGCCATATCTGGAACCTCGTCGCCGATGGCTTCAATGGCTTCAACATCTACATGGCCCATGGCGGTAGCGACTTCGACTACTTCAATAGTCCCGACGTCTCGGCCAGCTACGATTATGGCACGCTGATCGGCCAGGCTGGCGACCTGCGCAACATCTATTACACGGTAAAGCGCACCGCGACCTTCGCGACCAGCTTTCCCCGCATTCTCGAAGACAGCACGAATACGACTCACGGCTACGAGGCCTTCGCCGTCGGTCGCGACGTGACGACCGGCACCAAGACCGTCCCGAGCGTTCACTCGTTTGCGCGCATCAGTCCCTCCGGCACGGCGATCTTCGTCCGCAACACGCAGAAGACACCGGAGACGGCCACGTTCCAGTCCGGCCAGACGATGAAGCTCGACCCGCTGGAGGTCGCGCCCTTGCTTGCGGACACGACCCTGGCGCCCGGCATCCGCGCCAAACTCGCCGCCGTGCGCACGCTCGGCCTGACCAGCCACGGCGCGACGACGACGTGGATCATATACGGGAAGCCGGGCGAGAAGGCGCACATTGATCTGGACACGGACCAGCCCGCCCCGATCGCCAACGGTGCGCCCGCGATGTTCCAAGTGTCCACGAGCGATCCCCAGCATCCCGTGATCGATCTCGACTTTACCGACGACGTCCCGCAGGCACTGGCGCTGACCGCGGGCGGACAAACCCTGCGCGTTCTTGCGGAGACGGTCGACTGGACGAATCGGACGTGGATCGTCGGCGAGCGCGGCAACCAAGTGGTCATCACTGGCCCCGATTATGTCGGCGATTACGCGGAGACCGCCGGCAACGCGCAATTCACCGTCGGCCGAAACTTCGGCAGTCCCGGGCTGAAGGACGTGACGATCTACGGCGAAGCTCCGCAACCACGGCAAATCGCCGTCACCGATCCCGCGCCGAGTGACGACATAACCGCGCCCGCGCTCGGCACATGGGAAATGGCCAAGACCGACGCGCCCGCCGCAGTCGACTGCGCTGACGCCTCCTGGCTCGGCAGCGAAAATCCCTTACAAAACGGCGCCGACGGCGATCCTTCGGTGTACGCCTGGTACCGCGCCTCGTTCGATTCCCCAGCCGCCGGAAAGGCCCGCCTCGCTGCCGAGTTCGGCGACAAGGGAATCGTCTACCTCAATGGTAAGCTCGCGGGGCGGACGTGGAACAAGAACGGCCTTAATCTCGACGTTGCGCAGGGCGATAACACTCTGGCCATTTTTACCAGTTCCTTCGGACATTCGACCGGCTACAACTACATCAACAGCCCGCTCCTCACCTTCAGCCCGACGGGCATCCTCTCTCCCGTCACGGTAACGGCGGGTTCACAGGTGCTCCCAGTCACGGGCTGGAAAATGCGCGGCGGTGTCGGAGAGCCCGACGCGTCCAGCCTCACTTGGGGCCCGCCAGCCTCCCTTAATACCGGCGGCCCGGCGTTTTTCCGCACCACTTTCCAAGCCAAGCCGCCCGGCGACTTGGGACCGTGCCCGATCTATCGCCTCAGCACGAAGGGCCTCACGCGCGGCAATGTCTGGCTCAATGGCCACAACCTTGGCCGGTATCCGGAGAAGATCAAAATCGACGGCATCTATCTGCCTGAATGCTGGCTCAAGGACGGCCCCAACGATCTGACTATCTTCGACGAAGAAGGGACCGTGCCCCCGGCCTCCGTGCACCTGCGGTGTGAACAGGCAGCCAGCCGCGAGCTCTTTCAAGTCCGCGAATAAGCCCGAACCATGGAAAAGCGCCCTCCCCTCAAGCTTATCGCGGAAATACTCGGCATCTCCAAGATGACTGTCTCGCGCGCTTTGCGGGAGGGAACGTCGGTCGACTCCGAGGTCCGTCGGTTAGTGCGCGAGACCGCGCATCGCCTCGGTTATGAACCCGATAAGCGCATTTCCCAGGTCATGAGCGCGATCCGCCGATCGCAGGCGCCCCAGTACCGCGAAAACGTGGCCTTTATTTGCACGCATCGCGGGGGTGCGCCGGGCGCCGGTGCCTCTTTTCTCGAGGATGAGTTCGAAGGTGCGCGCCGTCGTGCTCACCAACTCGGCTACAAAATCGATGAGTTTTACGCCACGGAGCCAGCGCTCACCGGCGCATCCCTCTCACGCATTCTTCAGTCGCGCGGTATTCGCGCGGCACTGATTGGGCCGCCCAACTTCGAGCGCACCCATCCGCACATCTGGCTCGATTGGAAAGAATTTTGCTGCGTCCTGATCGGCCGTTCGCTTGCGAATGTCGGTCTGCCCAGGGTTGAGCACGACCACTATTTCGGCTGCGTCCTGGCCGTGCGACGACTGAGGCGACTTCATTACAGCCGCCTAGGGTTGGTCATTTCACATGCAATGGACGAACGCTCCTCCCGGTTGGTGCGCTCAGCTTTTCTCAGCTTCCATCCGCTTGGCCCCAAGGATGCGCAAAAAATGATTTTCACCTCCAACGAGTATGACACAAGAGCCCTGCGAAAATGGATAACGCAACACCGGCCGGAGGTTCTGCTTGCCAACTTCGAGAATATTTTTCCGCGCGTCGAGCATTTAATCGAAAACTCACCGACAGGCATCGCCCTCGCCGCCCTCAATTGGAACGAGAAGCGGCCGCATATCGCCGGAGTTAACCAGCATTGCGCAACTATCGGTGAGCAGGCCATGGATCTTCTGGTGCTCCGGCTCCAGGGCAACCAGTTTGGACTCGATCCACTGGCACCGTCCATCAAAGTTCCGGGCTCGTGGGTCGACTCGACCTCGCTTCCGCCGCTCAAAACGGTCGCGTCTTTGCGCCGCAAGAAGAACCGCCCCTAAGTAATGGCGGGTGGAGAATCAAAGAAACGCAGGTCCCATTCCGTCCGGTTAAGTCATATGCTACGGTAACATGAGTAATCAATGGCAGGAATATTCCACCGGAATAGCGTGTGCAAATGGCGCTGGCGTGTAAATGGGTTCGTTTTTTAACGAGGGTTCAAGGTATTCCGCCAGCGCTGGGCTGGATTACCCTGTTTCTACTATCCGTCCTGCCGACTTTCGCTTCCGATTCACCGCGCGAGCGCCTTCTCTTTGACGACAACTGGCGCTTCATCAAGGAGGATCCGGCTGATGCCGCCGGCCAATTTGCCTATGCGAAGGTAAAAGACGACATCACAGCGATGAGCTCGGACCTCGTCAACCCAGCCGCGGACCAGCGGCCACTGCCTGCGCCCATCACCAGCACGCCGGGCGAAAATGTCTCGTATGTGCAACCCTCCTTTGATGATAGCAGCTGGCGAGCTCTCGATCTCCCGCACGACTGGGGCATCGAGGGTCCGTTCAAGCAGGAGTATTTTGGTGGAACGGGCAAGCTCCCCTACTGGGGAGTCGGGTGGTATCGGAAACATTTCACCTCACTTGCTTCCGACGAGGGGAAGCGGGTTTTCCTGAATATCGACGGCGCGATGTCCTACTCGATGGTCTGGATCAACGGCCATTTTGTCGGTGGCTGGCCCTACGGTTATACCTCCTATCAGGTCGAATTGACGCCCCATCTGATCCGCGGCGACAACGTCATTGCGGTCAGGCTCGACAACCCAAACAACTCCTCACGCTGGTACCCGGGCGGTGGAATCTATCGTCATGTGTGGCTCGTCAAGACGGCGCCGGTCCATGTGGCCAACAATGGCACTTACCTGACAACTCCCGACGTCTCGATGGATCAGGCATCGGTCGAACTAAATGTCAGCATCGATAACCAAGACTCATCCGATGCGACTACCTCGATGCAGACGGACGTGTATGAACTCGACGGCGACGATCATCCCAGCACGAATGCCGTGGCTCACGCCGGTCCGACAAACGTAGCAGTTCCGTCCGGCGCGCGGACAACCAGCGACGTCAAGTTGACGCTCGATCACCCCAAACTGTGGGATGTCTCGTCCCCGAACCGCTACGTTGCCATTACCACGCTGACCCAAAACGGGGCGACGGTGGATCGCTATGAAACGCCATTTGGGGTGCGCACGATCAAGATCGATCCCAACAATGGCGTCTTCCTCAACGGTCGGCATGTCGAGATCAACGGCACCTGTAATCACGGTGATTTCGGGTCCTTGGGAACGGCGCTCAATGACCGCGCGCTGCAGCGGCAGTTGGAGATCCTGAAAGAGATGGGCTGCAATGCGCTCCGCACCAGCCACAATCCACCCGCACCGGAATTACTGACGCTCGCGGACAAGATGGGCTTTCTTGTCATGGACGAGGCGTTCGATTGCTGGTCCGTGGCAAAGAGCCCGAACGATTACGCGCGGCTCTTCGCCGACTGGCACGCCAAGGACCTCCGGGCGATGATTCGCCGCGACCGCAATCACCCCTGCGTCTTCCTCTGGAGCACCGGCAACGAGGTCTCTGAGCAGGGTTGGGGTCAGAAAATCGCGCAGGGACTGACGGACATCGTGCACAGTGAGGATCCGACGCGCCCGGTGACGGCCGCTTGTGATGATCCGCAAGCTGGTTTCAACGGCTTTCAAAAAGCGCTCGATGCCCTCGGCTACAATTACAAATACGGGAGCTACGAGGCGTTTCATCAAAAGAACCCGGATGAGCCGGTGTTTGGCAGCGAAACGGCCTCGACCATCAGCTCGCGCGGCGAATATTTTTTCCCGCCCGAAAGCGACAGGACGAATTTTCAGGTGAGTTCGTACGATCTGACCGCGCCGGGATGGGCCTCGCCGCCCGACCCTGAGTTCAAGGCCGAGGCGAAATTTCCCTTTGTATTCGGCCAGTTTCTCTGGACCGGATTTGATTACCTGGGCGAACCGACGCCCTACAACAACGATTTGACCAATTTGCTCAACTTCACCGATCCGGCCGAAAAGGCCAACATGGCCGATGAGCTGAAGGCACTGGGCAAACTGCAGGTGCCCTCGCGCAGTTCCTATTTCGGCGCCATCGATTTGGCGGGCTTTAAGAAGGACCTCTTCTATCTCATGCAGTCACGCTGGCGGCCCGACTACCCGATGGCGCACATTCTGCCGCACTGGAATTGGCCCGAACGCACGGGCTTGGTTACGCCGGTTTTCGTCTACACCTCGGGAGACGAGGCCGAGCTCTTCCTGAATGGCCGTTCCCTTGGACGCAAGCAACTAGGCGATGAAATCCGCCTGCGCTGGGACGACGTGAAGTATGAGCCAGGAACACTGAAGGTCATCGCTTATATGAATGGCCAGCACTGGGCCGAGGATGAGGTGAAGACAACCGGGCCCGCCGCCAAGCTCCTGCTGACCGCGGATCGAACGAACCTGAAGGCGGACGGTCGCGATCTTGCGTTCATCACTGTCACCGTGGCGGACCAGGATGGCCTGATGGTTCCGCAGTCGCAAAACATCGTCCAGTTCGAGGTGAGTGGCCCGGCGCAACTTGTCGCGACGGACAACGGTGATGCAACAAGCCTCGTCTCGTTTCAGTCGCCTCAGCGTAAAGTTTTCAACGGCCTCGCGCTCGCCATTGTCCGCACACAACGAGCGAGCGGCGACATCAAGATCAGTGCAAAATCGGATGGGCTCGCGCCCGCCCAACTCGTCGTGAAAAGCGAGTGATGTCTTCTGTCACTTCCATGAAAAGCACCATTCTAATTAACCTCACATTCACGGCTCTTCTTGCGGGTCTTGCCGCTGGACATGGACAATCATCCAATCCGCCCCTCACACCCTATGGCGAGGCGGTTCAGAATTATGCTCTGGCATGGTCGGACGAATTTGATGGCGCCGCACTGGATGAGACCAAGTGGACCTATCGCACCGACACCAAGATGTGGAGCACCCAAGTCCCGGAGAATGTCTCCGTGGCCGACGGCAAGTTGATCATTGCCCTGAAAAGGGAGGCGAATGGAAAACACACGGGAGGCGGTATCATCTCCAAGCGTCCGTTTGAATACGGCTACTACGAAGCGCGTTTCAAAGTGCCTCCGGGATCCGGCTGGCATACGTCGTTTTGGGCCATGGCGTACGATGACAAAGACACCGCCCCGAAAAAGACGCAGGAAATTGATTTTTGCGAACAGGACTCGGTCAAGACGACAAAGTATTCCGCCGGGGTGATTGCTTGGGACCAGCGGGGCAAAAACTATGGGCGAAAATATGTGCAAACGCCCGATTTGACCAACGATTTCCACGTTTGGGGCTGTGAGTTTACGCCGACCAAGGTGCGCTTCTACTTCGACGGTGAATTGACTCACGAAACCGATGCAACCAAGTTCAAACAAGGCCCCGAGAACATCTGGCTTACCTGCATTGCCACACCTCTCGGCGGAACAAAGTATATCGACGACAAGCAACTTCCGGCCACTGCGGAGTTCGACTATGTGCGCTATTTCGCGCCCGCCAGCGCCTCGAATCCAAACGCGACCAAGTAGGTATTTCAGGGGTTATGTTACCGTCACTCCGCTTTCAGCTATAGCTTGATTTTCAAACTGCGAAACTTGGCTCTTCATCCATGCAACGATCGCTTCTTTTTCTCGCAGTCGTCACGTTCATCCTCTTTTTGAGGGCCGACGCCCAGGCGTATCCTATTCACCGGCCTCCGCGCGCGCCCCCTCCCGCTCCGGAAGGCAACTATACCATCCATCCGGATCAACCCAGGCAGATCATCAAGGGTTTCGGCTTTGAAATTCAGTGCGACTCGATCGCATCCGGTAACAAGGGACTTCCCGAGGACACGACCAGCGTTCCGCATGATTTGGTACCGGAGGAACGAACGCGCTTCTATAACGAAATGCTCAAGGGCTTTCGCTATGTCCGTCTCGCCGGCGGTCTCTACTGGCGCGGGCTCGATGCCGACAAGAAGCAACTGCAGAGTCGCTGGCCGGAGCAGCTGCCGGAATTGCGCGAGATGATCCAGACCGCGGGCATCGAAGGCGCTTCGTTCGAGTACTGGTCGCCTGCGCCGTATTGGAAGGCCAATCGCAGCCTCACCGGCTGGACAGGCAAGGGCACGGAGAACGTGCTGCGCTGCTTCGGGAAGAATTTCAAGAACGATCCCGATTACCACGGCGACGTCGACAAGTTTCTTGCCGACTTCGCGCAAGCTTGCCGGACCGATCTGCAGACGCTGAAGGACAATGGCATTCCGATTTCGTTTTGGGGCCTGCAAAACGAGCCGTTCGCAAATACGCCGTATTCGTCGTGCATTTACGGCGGCGCTGGGTACCAGAGGACGATCAAGGCCGTGGTGCCCGTCATCCGTCAGTTCGATCCGAAGATTTCCATCATCGCGGATACCGGTCCCAGCTGGAAATTTGCCTACGTCCGTCCGTTGCTGAACGACCCTGCCACTTCTACTCTCATAGACGACCTCGTCATCCACCATGTCGGCTGCGATTCCAACGATGACATGCCTGCGCCCGAGCCTTCCGGAAAGCCGCGATTCGAGAACGAGTACGAATACCTCGATGGTCCGACATCGCCGGACCGCTGCCTCAATACCGTGCAGGATATCATGAATTGGTTTCAAATTGGCGAAGCCCCGACTTGGTTTTGGATCCATGCCCTCAAGCCCCTCGGCAACTCCGAGGCCAGCGGTTATTCGCTCGGCTTTTGGCGTCCGCAGCATGAAGAAAAGCCCGTCACCGATCCGAAACTCAAGGACCTGGGCCCGGGCCACTGGGCTTACAACAACTACAATTGGTTTGCCGTGGGCAGCTTCATTCGCCACATGCCCTGGAACTGCCGGGCCGTCGACGTGACCGAGCAAGTCCGGGATAACGATCTGCGCATCTTTGCTTTCAAGAAGCCCGATGGAAAACTCACGGTTGTCCTCTCGAATCGCAGCGGTTCTCCTCACGTCTTTCACGTTGATACGGCCGTGCCTGGAGCGGTGTTCAACGGCTTTCGCTACAGTCCCACCGATGCGGGTACGAATTGCCAGGGCGTGCCGATCGGGACGCTCCAGGGCGGCGTTATCTCGCCTGCGCTCGCCGACAGGACGTGGGAATTTTGGGAACAGCAATAGCCGGAATGTCTTCTTCCTTCATTTTATGAAACACACCTTCCTTGCTCTCGTGGGCATCTGCCCTTGGCTCGCCTGCCTGCCCATGTGGTCGATCGCGGATACCACCGTCACGACCGCAAGTTCGACAGCACCGTCAAGCTGCCACGCTGAGCGTTTACGATGCGAACATCTGGTGGAACCTTTGGGCATCGATACGCTCCAACCTCGCCTCAGCTGGATCATCGCGGGCTCAAGCGAGACGCCGCGCGGCATCACGCAAAGTTCCTACCGAATCCTTGTCGCATCGACGCCGGGCATCCTGGCGCACGACCAGGGCGATCTCTGGGATAGCGGCCAAGTGGCCTCCAGCGAAACGACCGAGATATCCTACAGCGGAAAGGCGCTCGATTCCCGGCAGACCTGCTTTTGGAAGGTCTGCCTCACCGATTCTCTCGGCAAAACCAGAGGATGGAGTACGCCGGCCCAATGGGAGATGGGACTTCTCCACCCAGAGGATTGGAGCGCCGGATGGATTACCGGGCCCACGCCTGCCAACCCCACCCAGAAAAATGAGCCCTTGCCCCTCTTGCGCACCGAATTCTCTGTATCTAATCAACCGATCACGAAAGCCCGGCTTTATGTCACCGCGCTCGGTCTCTATGAAATGGAATTGAATGGCCAGCGCGTCGGCGATCACCTTTTCGCCCCCGACTGGACCGATTACTCCAAGCGGTCTCGATACCAAGTGTATGATGTCACGCGGCTTGTCAAATCAGGCGCCAACGCCCTCGGCGCGATCTTGGGCGATGGCTGGTACAGCGGCCACATCGGTAATGGGGGATTCCAGGCTTGGGGAAAAATCCCAGCGCTCCTCGCGCAACTTGAAGTCACACATGCGGACGGCGAAGTGGAGCGAATCGTCACCGACTCGCAGTGGAAAACTCATCCCAGCTTCATTGTTTCGGCCGACAACATGCTCGGCGAAACCGACGACGCCCGCCTGGAAATCGCCGGCTGGAGTGAACCGGTTCTCGACGACAGTGAGTGGAGCGCCGTAACCATGCCACTTGTCGCACCGCGCCCGCTCGACGCGCAGGTCGCCCCGCCCGTGACGGAAACCCAGGAACTCGCACCAAAATCAATGCAGGAGCCTGTGCCCGGTCACTACGTTTTTGACTTCGGCCAGAACATGGTCGGATTTGCGCGGATTAAGGTAGCCGCTTCCGCGGGCACCAAGATAACGCTACGGCACGCCGAAATGCTAAAGGCCGACGGCACTCTCTATACGGCAAATCTGCGGGGAGCGTCGTCCATCGATAATTATATATGCAAGGGTGATGGCATCGAGACATGGCAACCCCACTTCACTTTTCATGGCTTCCGCTACGTGGAAATGACGGGCCTTCCGCAGCCACCCAACCTCGATGCCATTCGCGGTATCGTTATTGGAACGGACATTCCGCATACGGGAGATTTTTCCTGCTCCAATCCTGAGATCAACCAACTTCAATCCAATATTCAGTGGGGTATGCGCGGCAATTATCTCTCGGTCCCAACGGATTGCCCGCAGCGCGATGAACGCATGGGATGGATGGGCGATGCGGAAGTTTTTGTTCGCACCGCTTCGTACAACGGTGACATCGATGCCTTCTTCACCAAGTGGCTTGTCGATGTAGACGACGCCCAGCGCCCCGACGGATGGTTCACCACCGTTGCGCCCATGCCACCCGGAGGGAATCGAACCTACGGAGACTCCGGCGCGCCGGCGTGGGGGGACTCTGGTGTGATTTGCCCGTGGACGATCTACCTCATGTACGGTGACAAGCGCATTCTGCAACAACATCTGCCCGCCATGACGCGCTGGGTCGAGTGGTGCCGCGCGAATAGTACCGGACTTATCCGCGATAAGAACCGCGGCCATGACTACGGCGATTGGCTTTCGCAGGGGGAAAACACGCCGAAGGAACTTATTGGCACGGCCTATTTCGCCTATTCCACATCTCTCGTAAGCCAATCTTATGCTGCGGTCGGTGACCAGGCTTCGGCGGAAAAATATGCGCAGCTTTTCGAGCAAATCAAACAGGCGTTCAACCAGCGCTACGTTCAGCCTGACGGCCATATTCAGGGAGACACGCAGGCTGACTACGCCATTGCCCTCCGCTTTGGCCTTCTCCCCGAGGAATTGCGCCCCAAGGCTGCCCAATACCTCGAGGAAAATGTGAAGGCGCACCACGATCACCTAACGACCGGCTTCGTCGGCGTCAGCTACCTCCTGCCCGCGCTCTCGTCCCAAGCGAAGATCGATACCGCTTACCATTTGCTCTTGCAACGAACGTTTCCTTCGTGGCTTTTCTCGGTGGTGCACGGCGCTACCACAGTCTGGGAACGCTGGGACGGATGGACGCCAGAGAAGGGATTTCAAGATCCGGGCATGAATTCCTTCAATCATTACTCGCTGGGGTCCTGCGGCGAATGGATGTTCGACACCGTGGCCGGCATCGACGTCGATCCGACGCATCCCGGCTTTAGTCGCTTTCTTATTCACCCACAGCCCGGCCCCGGCTTGTCGCAAGCCAAGGCGACATTCGATTCCGTCCACGGAAAAATAACGGTTGAATGGACCCATCAGGACGGCGCCCTCTCGCTGCACGCAATCGTTCCTGTCAACACGTCGGCCGTAGTCTATTTACCCACAATGGACATCTCATCGGTCGAGGAGGGCGGACAGCCTCTTTCCGCTCATCCTGAGATCAAGTCTCTGACAGAATCAGGACAAGATATCAAATGCCTCGTCGGTTCCGGCGACTATCATTTCACCTGTCCGCTTCCCTAAAATTCCCTCTGACCGATTCGCCTGGTTCGATTATTTTTTGCCGTTGCTACGGTAACAACCGGCGACGTTTGTCGGCCTGAAAACGATCATGCAGCATTGAAGACTCTCGCCATGAATCTTCACTTGATTGATTACGCCATCATGCTGATCTACGTCGGTTTCGTCATCGGCATCGGCTTCGCCCTGAAGAGGTACATGCGATCGAGCGCGGACTTTTTTCTTTCTGGCCACTCGATTCCCGCCTGGGTTTGCGGCCTGGCGTTTCTTTCCGCCAATCTCGGTGCCCTCGAACTGGTTGGCATGGCGGCCAGCGGCGCCAAATATGGCCTCGCCACCTGCCACTTCTATTGGCTAGGCGCCATCCCTGCGATGATCTTCCTCGCCGTATTCATGATGCCGTTCTACTACGGCTCGAAGGCGCGCTCGGTACCGGAATATCTCAAGCTTCGGTTTGACGAGCGCACCCGCGCATTCAACTCCTGCACCTTTGCGATCATGACCGTCTTCGCGTCGGGCATCTCCCTCAACTTGCTGGCGCAACTGCTCAACAGCCTGCTCGGCATCAATTATACCCTCGCGCTCGTTCTCTGCTCGGCGGTTGTGCTCGTGTATGTGCTCAAAGGCGGGCTGACTTCGGCCATGTACACGGAGGTGCTGCAATTCTTCATGATCGTACTTGGCTTCGCCCCGGTCGTGTGGCTCGGCCTGAAGGATATCGGCGGCTGGGATGCCCTGAAGAAGTCTCTTCGCGACGTGGCGCAAAATCCAGTCTCAGTTGGCGTCAACACGCACTCGTTCTCTCCCGATGCCTGGACCAGCGCGTGGACACCGGTCATCGCCGGCCCCACGCAAAACCCAATGGGCGTCGATGTCTTCGCCATGGTCTTCGGCCTCGGCTTCGTGCTCTCGTTCGGTTACTGGTGCACCAACTTCCTCGTCGTCCAACGCGCCATGGCGGCGAAAGACATGAGCGCCGCACGCCGCACGCCGATAATCGCTGCGCTGCCCAAGATGCTTTTCCCCGCCTTGGTGATCTTGCCAGGGATGATTGCCGTGGGTTTGGCGTCGACGGGAAAGGGGGGTTACACTCTGCCGAGGCTTTCCATATCCGACGACGTCTTTCCAGCCGCGATCAAGATGGTCCGAGATGCTAAAAGCGATCCGGCCCGCCCTGAACGAGGAGCCGACACAATGGAAAGATTGCTCGGGCACCACGTGGAGAATGACAAACTCACGACCTTGGAGAATAACGCCGCGACATTGACCAACGACCAAATCGAATCCCGCCTCCAGAATGCCGTCACCGACGTTGACTACAACGGCATCATCCTTTCCCTGCTGAAAAAATATTGTCCGCCGGGCCTGATGGGCCTCGCACTCACCGCACTGCTTGCCTCGTTCATGTCGGGCATGGCCGGCAACGTTACCGCCTTCAACACAGTCTGGACCTATGACCTCTACCAAGCCTACATGGCACCGGACAAACCCGATGAGCATTACGTCTGGATGGGCAAAATCGTCACCTTCGCCGGCATCGTCTTAAGCATTGCCTGTGCTTTCGTGGCCAAGGAATTTCCCAACGCGATGGATATCGTCCAACTCGTCTTCGGTTTCGTTAACGCACCGCTTTTCGCCACGTTCTTGCTCGGAATGTTTTGGGCGCGCACGACCAGCCACGGTGCATTTTTCGGCCTGACGGGCGGCACATTGACCTCCGCGCTAATCCACCTCTTCACGATCGCCGCGGGCAATGAGGCGGGATGGATCAAGGGCGCAGCCTTGGGCACCGCATGGACCTTCCCGAGCGACATGGCCCGCAACTTCTGGCTTGCGATCGGCGCTTTCATAAGTTGCCTCGTACTCACCATTGTCATCTCGCTGGCCACCAAACGCACCAAGTCGGACGATGAGCTCAGGGGTCTCGTCTATTCCCTCACCGAAAAAGTGCGCGATCCCAATCAGGCGTGGTACTCCAGCCCCGGTTTTCTCGGCACGGTCCTTCTTGTTTGCTGCCTGATCCTCAATCTCTATTTTTGGTAATCAGCCTCCGATTCATCTCCATCCTTACCTTCCAAATTTTATGGGACTCGATATTCGCCTTCCGATCGGAATGATGTTTTCCCTCCTCGGCCTGTTGCTGGTCGCTTATGGCGCAGCCACGGGTGCCGACGAGATGTACAAGGCCTCGCTCGGCATCAATATCAACCTGGTGTGGGGCGGCGTACTTTTCGTCTTCGGGGCGATCATGCTCGCCCTAGCCCTCAAGGATCGCTGGACCAAGCGCTGACCCTTCCATGCGCGCCGTTCTTGCCGGACTCCTTCTCGCCGGATCCACCACCTCCACCCTGGCATCGGATTCGCCGCCCTTTGCGAAAGGAGCAGATGTCGGATGGCTCTCTGAAATGGAAACAACTGGAACACCTTTTTACGACGACGATGGAATGAGAAAAGATTGTCTGCAAATTCTGAAGGACAAAGGCATCAATGCGATCCGGCTTCGCGTCTGGGTCAATCCGAGGGATGGCTGGTGCGGCACGGACGATGTGGTGAAAATGGCGAAGCGCGCCGCCGCGATGGGCTTCCGCATCCTGATCGATTTTCACTACAGCGATACATGGGCGGATCCACAGCACCAACCGAAACCCGCCGCGTGGAAAGACCACGATTTCGCCCAACTACAGAAAGACGTTTACGCCCATACGTTCGATGTCCTGACTGCGCTGAAAAAAGCCGGCGTTGTGCCGGAGTGGGTGCAGGCAGGCAATGAAATCACCCAAGGCATGCTGTGGCCGGACGGCAAGGCGGACAACATGGCCAACCTGGTCGCGCTCATTAATCAAGGCTACGATGCCGTCAAAGCGGTCGACCCGGAGAGCATGGTTGTCATCCATCTTAACAATGGCGCAGACATCGGCATGTTCCGTAAGTGGTTCGACGTGGCGATTCACGATGGCGTCAAATTCGATGTTATCGGCCTCTCTTTCTATCCGGAACGCAACGATTGGCTACGCACCGCACGGGCTTGCATTGCCAATATGAAAAATCTCGCGGCGACCTACGGCAAGCCCGTCATGGTTTGCGAAATCGGGTTCTATGCCAGCGAGCCAGAGAATACACGCGAGCTCCTGACCACAATCCTCGAAGGTTGCGAGAGCCTGCCGGATCATCGGGGCCTCGGTATCTTTTATTGGGAGCCGGAATCCTACACGCAGCACTATGATCGCGGCGCCTGGCAGCCCAATGGACGGCCAAGCCCAGCGTTGGATGCTTTCCGTGCGCCTTAACGGTCGGGCAGGCTAACGGGTTTCGTCCCGATTACTTACTCGCTTGCAGTGGAGCTACGGCGCTTTTTGCCGCGCGTATCAGGACGACGCCATGCCCGTTCACCTGGGCCGAAAATCCGTCGGCAAAAACCCCCAGATCGCGCTGACGCCAGAGGTCCCGCACGATCGCGGATCCCGTTAACCCAATATTCGACCAGTCGACATGTACATTTCCAGGAACGGGGGCGAGGTTAAAAAGCCCAATTGCGCACGAGCCATCATCGAGGGGCTTCACATATACGGCGCTATTCTTGTCACGCGAGACTTGGGTCGCCTCCTGGCCCAACGCGTCCTGATCGATATCCAGAACCTCGTCGTTTGTAAGCAATCCGACGGTAAAGTCATCGAGCTTGCTCATGTCACAACCAATGAGCAACGGGGCCGAGAGCAAACACCAAAGGGAGATGTGCGAGTATTGCTCATCATGCGTAAGTGCGGTGGGCGAGGGATGGCCCCAGCCAACATCCCCGACCACCAGCATGTCAGGATCGTTCCAGTGGCCGGGCCCGGCGAATGATGCCCACTTTTCCTGGTGAAAGCCAATCGACGTCACGCTGGCCCACGAATCCGTGATGTCGCCGGTCGTTCGCCAGGAACTCGCCAGCCGGCTCCAATCGCTCGCATGGTCGAATGGCGCGCTGTTGGAAAGGCTCAGGACGATATCGCGCCCGGAATCGCGCAGGGCCTTGGCCATGGTCTCCGTACTGGCAACGTCGTTCGGGAACCAGTCGTATTTGAGATAGTCAACGCCCCACGCCGCCCACTGCGCCGCATCCTGGCTCGCAAACGATACCGGCATGCCGGGCTGAATCTCCTTCCCATTCGCCGACTTCTTGACGTCGTTATGGAGGACTTTGAAATTCTTGGTGTGGTTGCCATCTTCGATCCAGTCATACTTGCCGGTCGCGTCCTGGCAGGCCGAGCCCGGGTAGCCAGCGTACGACATCACCCACGGCGTGGAGTAGATGCCGAATTTCAAGCCCATTCCGTGGATGGCGTCGGAAAGCTCCTTGATGTTGGGAAACTTGGGATTCGGCTGAAGGGCGTTGTAGTCGCCTCCGCGCGGCCCCTGCCAGCCGTCGTCGACATTGATGTAAGTCCAACCGTGCTCGTTGAGGCCCTTGGCGAGCAGCGCCTGCGCGGATGCGAGCACCTTTTGCTGGCTGACGGAATCTCCCCAACAATTCCAACTATTCCAGCCCATTGGCGGCGCCAGGGCAATCTTATCGCCAATCACAATTTGAAATGCCTTCTCCGCCTTACCGAAGGCGTTGGCAGCCCGCAGCGTCACCGCGTATTTCGCCGGAGTTTTGATTGAACCGTTAATTTGACCAGTCGCCGGGTCAAGCGTCAGGCCTGCGGGCAGGCCATCCGCCGAGAACGTCATCGGCCGATCACCGGTCGCAGGAATGGTATAGAGAAACGGCGAGCCCGGACGCGCGCCAAAGATCTTCGGCCCGTTAATTCGGGGTGCGGGCCCGGGTGCAGGCGTGAGGATACCGTCTTGCGGATTGGTGACTGAAGCAGGTGTTAAAGTGTCGTCCGCCGAAAGATTGGCCGGAAGAAAAATGGCGAGTAAAAACAGCGAACCAGTGGCGGCCAAAATCAAAGATTTCATGAAAATTGAGGCGTCTAACCGATCAGTATACAATGTCCATGAGCGGACTTAATCTCAACGCCTGTGAATTGTTACAGTACCATTGCGGGCTGAACTCGGGGCCCTGTAGCTCTCATGGCTCAATAACACAGTTATTAATGGCGGCTTCCTTGAAGATCTATTTTGAACGAGGCTGGGTCGTCACGGCATCCTCGAACTGGTTCCGCTTGAGCCGCTGCCTGCTCAATGGTTCGATCAAATGCCGTTGTTACCGTATCAGCCAGGAAGCATTTTTTCCCATGCCTGCGTCCTTTAAATCGAATTCCATGCGAACAGCCCTATATCTTGCCCTGCTTTTGGCCTGCGTCGGCCTTCTTCCCGCGCAGGATTCCTTTTACACCACAGGCGAGGCGCGACAGTCGCTCGATGGCCAGTGGGATTTCACGACGGACGCTTCCGTCGCGAGCCAGTCCGATGGCTGGGCAAAAATGAGCGTGCCCGGCAACTGGGATACCCACCCGGAATACTCAACTTACTCCGGCAAGGGTTGGTACCGCCGCACCTTCACGGTACCGGACAGTTGGAAAGGCAAGCCGATCCGGCTGCGATTTGAAGCCGTCTTCCAGCAGGCCAGCATTTCACTCAATGGTCAGGACCTGGGCTCCCACTTTGGCGGATACACCCCGTTTGAATTTGATGTCACCCAGAAGCTCATCTACGGCGGGACAAACACCCTTGTCGTTTGCGCCGATAACACCTATCACCGCGGCGCCTGGTGGCCGTGGGGCGGCATCAGCCGAAGCGTCGAACTTATCGCCAACAACGATACACGTGTTGTCTGGCAGCATATCGACAGCGACCCGGATCTCAGCATGGGCACAGCCCAGGTCACGATCCATTATCTCCTCCATAATTCCGCCGTGACGCCTAAGGACGTTCAACTCGGCGCGCAGATCACCTACCCGGGCGCGCCGGACTTCGTCGCCAGCCAGAACGCGCACGTCGTTCTCGCAGGCAACGCCGATTCTCCGGCGGAAATTGACCTGTCACTGCCCTCCGGCGTCCATTTATGGGATTTTGACCATCCGCACCTCTACACGCTCACCTCCACCCTTCAGGAGAACGGGCAGACTCTCCACACGGCTAAGGATCGTTTCGGCATCCGCAAAATCCAAGTCACGGCCGAGGGCCTGTTCCTCAATGGCGAGAAGATCCGGGTGGCCGGCTTCAATCGAGTCGGCGACAGCAATCAGTACGGCAACACCGAGCCCGACTCCCTCGTCCGCACCGACATTGACCTGATGAAAAGCGCCGGCGCGGTGATGTCCCGCCTCATGCACGTCCCCCAGGCACCCAAACTTCTCGATTACCTCGATGAGAAGGGCATGCTCATCTACTGCGAAGTGCCCGTCTGGGGCGGGGGCGACCCGGAGATGAAACCGAACAATCCCGTCACCAAGCAGTGGCTGCGAGAAATGATCGACCGCGATTACAACCATCCTTGCATCATCGGCTGGAGCATGGGGAACGAACTCAGTGGCCAGTACGCCTACGTTGCTTCCATGGCCGAGTATGTGCGCACGAAACTCGATTCCAGTCGCCTCGTCGGCTACGTCAGCAACACCGCTGGCGAAGTCGGCTACAATCCGAAGAACGATCCCGTAACTGTGAGCGACATCGCCATGATCAACAAATACGGCGGTCCGGTCGCGTTCGCTGGACCGCCCGCCACCGTCCGCAATAGATGGCCTGACAAACCGATCTTCTTTTCCGAGTACGGCGTGAGGCAGATTGGTCCTTCTCCGAACGCACGGATTCCTCAAATCGACGAAGTATGGGCGACCATCGAAAAGCAACCGTACGTCATCGGAGGAGCATTGTGGAGTTTCAACGATTACCGGAGTGGGTTCAAGAATACGCCCGCGTCCGGCAATCGGGAGTGGGGTGTCGTCGACATTGACCGCCACCCGAAGGGCGCTTACTGGCAGATCCGAAAGCTTTACAGCCCGGTTCACTCCATAACTCTTGCCAATGGCACCGTGACCGTGCAGCCGCGCACAAGCGAGGAGATCCCAAGCTACGCCTTGCGGGGCTACCAAATCACCTGGAAGTTGTCCGACGCGACCGACAGCGTCACCGCCCAAGGTACCATAGCGCTTCCGAATCTGCCTCCTGACGCACCAGCCTGGAGCGCTCCCATTCCCGGCGCGGCATCAGCCGCCAGCATGTCAGTCAGCTTGATCTCACCCACGGGCTACGACGTCGACGGGGCCTCTTCGTCACACTCTAAATGAGTCCTAAATCGCCAGCCTGACAAGAAGCTCGCGAGAGCCAAATCGGATTCAGAATGTTATTCTGATAGTTCCTGACTTACGTCTTTCCGGGGATCTGTCTCAGTTTTGAGACTTGATTTCCTTTTGCAGATCCGCGTCCAAGGCCGCTCCATCGAATGGCACGACAATGATCTTGCTGCCATGCCCGGAGTTCCCCTTCGCGTCATCCTTGGGTACGTCGATCGCAGCAAGCGTAACCGCTACGACATGGCCGTTTTCCAGGTACACACCGGGCCGTTCCAGCTTATTCCAGTGGTTCACAGTGCCATCGGTGTAACGAATGAAATCCTTCGTGGGGTCATAAGCCAGGCCTTGATCTTTCCAGTCGTTGATGCCGTCCTCCGAAGTAAGATGAAATGCTTTTCGGTCGCTCCAACTATTGACCAGCACGTGATAGAGGCCCCCGCTATACCACATGACCGGGTCTTCCAGGCAATTAAGATCAATCCCGCGCGCCTGATAATAAATACTCGGGCCTTGAATCACGTATGGACCGAGTATGCCGTCCTTGCTAATCCAGATTGCGCCAGAACGGGCAATGATCTCGAATTGCCCATCGGGGCGGACCATCATGCTGACATTGCTCATCGCGCCGAGCTTTTTGAATTCATTGTCCGCGACTTGGAGCTTGCCCAGATGCGCCCATGGACCGTCCGGTGAATTGGCCACAAAGACGTCCCCCGGTCGCGTTTCGCTCACGACAATCGCATAACGTCCGTCGGGCAGCGTGAGGGCACACACATTGTGCCCAATTCCGCCCCCGTTATCCGGCCAGCAGGGCCCCTTGTCCATGTAGGGCCCAAGAAGATTATCGCTGACCGCATGGACCGCCTGGGAGGTGTACCACGAATTAAAGCCTCCAGCCTGGCGAAACCGGGCGCCATAGAGGTTATATTTTCCGTCTGGACCCTTGATGATCCGGCCATCCCAATAATCCCACTGTTTCATCGTGGGGTCTTCCAGTCCATTCTTAGGATCACGCGGGCCAACCGTGGCCGCGCCCCAGACATCCTTCGACAACCCGCCGACGATCGGCGTAGGTTCGAAGTAATCGATGAAGGTCCTTGCGCCGGCAGAACCCGGCTCGTCCGCCATGCAGAAAGAGGACGAACCCAAGACCCAAAGCATGCATGCTCCTCGGTGGAACTTAGTGAAAGTGTGACTGGTCATGAGTAAAATGGCCCCTCTTATTACCCAGAAAGCACGACGCTTTACAATCGAGAGCTCCGTCTTCCAGGGCAACGACTTGTTAGAATCCCAAGGGAAGGAAACGTTTGTCTCAATGCTCCCGCGAGTCCCCTTCTAGTTCCACGCGCAGCCGCAAATGTTCTGTGCAGGCATTTACGGCTGCGATGTCTCGTTCAGAAAGTCTAATCGCTACGTCATGCCGGATAGCGAATGCAGTGTACGTTGCCAAACTCAATCCATTTTATTCCGCCGGCGCTGAATTGTCACCAACAGCGCCAGTCCACCCATCATGAGCGCCCAGGTGCCGGGCTCGGGCACGACTTCGAGGTCACCATTGTAGAGGTAGAGTTTTAGGCCTTCGAGATTGCTTGTGGTGTTGATCTGGTTGCCGTTGATGTCGTAGGCCGCGAGGTTGAATGCGGTGTAGGCGTTGCCGACACCGGTGCTGACGCCCAACACATAACCGTTCTGGCCTTCGCCGCCCGTCGTCCACACGTTGGAGAAGTCAGCATCGTTGCCCAGCGTCGTTTGAATCAGCAGGTACGGATTCTGGGAGCGCAGCGTTAATGAGACCGACATCGAACCGTTGGTCAGGTCGACTAAGTCAATGTTGTCGGCCGTCGTCGTGTTGGTGAAGATCTGGTCGACCGTGGTCCCGGTCAGGCTCAGATACGTCGAGTTCGTGTTGGGATTGCCGAAGTTGAGCGCGCCGCTGCCGCCGTTATAGGCGGTCGTAGAACCTAACGCGAAGGTCAGCGTGGCGCCTCCGTTCACGACCAGGGCGCTGCTTAAATTCGAGTTGATGGTCAGTCCCACGCCCGCGCTCGTACCAGACTGAATACCGCCGGAAGCCAGCGTACCGCCATTATTGACCGTCACCCCAGCGGTGCTCGAAGCAATCGTGCCGGAACCGGCCAGCGTTCCGCCGCTATTCACCGTCACACTGCCTGTGCCCGTGCCTGAGCCGGTGCTATTGCTGGGCGTGAGGGTGCGATTCGCCGAAGTCGTCGGCGCCGTGTACGAAGCCCCACCCTCGTTGTTAACATAGAACTTGCCGCCCGAAAGAGTCGTGCCGCCCGTATAGATGTTGTCGGCCGTCACAATGGTATTGCCCGATCCGGTATTGCTTAGCCCACCGTTGCCTGAAATCTGACCCGAGACAGTCAGCTGTTGAGCCACGGCCGAAACCGAGCCCACGTTGATGGTCGCGCTGGTTGTCAAGCTCACCGGAGCGCTGATGACGTGCGAACCGGACGTAACCGTCACGGTCGCGTTCCCGCTGTTGCCGTCGAGCGCGATGCTGCCCGTATTGGGAGTGCCCGTGGCGATGGTGTAACCGCTTCCGGGGTCGGTGTTGAACGTGATCGCTTTGAGGCTCGGCGTGGCTCCGTCGAGCGTCACCGTCGCGCTGCTGTTGTGCGCGAGAGCCGTGTTATCGAAGGTCGCTGTATCGGTATTGGCGAAGCCCGCCGTCACGCCCGGGGCGCCTTGATTGGCTCCCCAATTCGCGCCCGCCCCATACGCCCCCGTGCCCGCCGTACTCCAAGATCCACCGCCGTTAGTGTTCCATGTACTCAAGCCCGAGTAGACGTTGATCGTCGCCCCGGTGTTCGTCGGCGACGGCCTACCTGTGGCCGTCACGTTGCTGACAGTCGCCGAATTGCTAATCGCCACATTGCCCGCAGACGAACCGGCCGTGAACGTATTCGTCGTGCTGCCGGAGCCACTGGCACCCTGCTTGATGTTGCTGCCGCTGGTCGTGCCGCCAGCCGAGCCCACGCCCGTGCCCGTCGCGGTTAGACTGTTATAATTGAGCGCATCCTGCGTTCCGGTCCCCGTGTTCGTGAAGGTCGTGGAGAGTGCCGTGGTCCCGCCGTTGGCATGGACGTTGAGCGAGCCTGCCGTCGTCGTCAGGGTGTACTGGCCGTTGGTCACACTCGCTGCCACGTTGAGTTCGAGATCCCCGCCGTTGTTGACCAGCGTGAAGATCTTGCCGCTGCCGCTCAGCGCACTAGTGTTCAGGCTCAGGTCACCAAAAGCGGACGAGCCCAACGCGCTGCCGCCATTGTTGTAGGTGATCAAGCTGTAAGTGCCGTTGGTGAGCGTCGGCGTGCCGCTGACATAGCCGATCGTGATCGTCGCCGCGCCATTGACCGCCAGCGCGCCCGTCGAGGCGATCAGGTCAAGATTGCTCGAAGACCCGGCACCGATATCGAAAGAGAGCGTCCCGCCGTTAACCGTCAGTCCGCCCACATGCAGCGTCCCGATCGCTCCATCGCGCAGGTTGATCGCGCTGCCACCCGACATCGTTACCGTGCCGGTTGTGCCCGTGCCGCTCAACGTCGCGCCACTGGCGATAGATACGGTGCTGTTGGCGATGCTTCCCGTCACGTTCAAGGTTCCCGCATAAACCGAGGTTGAGCCGGTGTAGGTGTTCACCGCGGTCAACTGCAGGATACCGTTGCCGGACTTGGTGATGCTGCCCCCGCCGCTGCCAGAGCCATCGGCGATAACTGCGCCGATCGATAAATCCGGTCCACCACCGGCCACCGTTCCGGCGGCGACGGTGAAGTCGAGCTCGTTGCTGCTGAGATTAATGGTCCCCGCCTTCGATCCGCCCGACGCACTGGAGATGGTTGCCGTGGTGGAGGCCGCGCTCGAGCTGATGGCGAACGAGCTGCCAAACGAGGCCAGTTCCAGTTGTCCCGGCGACGAGTTGTCCGAGTTCAAGGTCAGGTTCGCACCGTTGGAGAATTGCATCCCCGCTCCGCCGCCATCCAGCAGCAGTGTGCCTCCCGCCTGCACCGTGTTCGTGCCGCCGCTGATGACAAAGTGGCTGTCCTCAATCGTACCACCCGAGTTGATCGTATTGGTGCCCCCGCTGAAGGTCGTAGTCGCACCTGTCCCGGTCAGATAACCTGCGCCCGTAGTGAAGGTACCGCCGCTGTTCGAGAAAGCATAGACGGTCTGATTGGTGCCGTTGAGGCTTACCGTACCCGAGGTTAGCGAAAGCGTGACTTCATGGCCCACGGTGGGAAATTGATTTGAGGCCAGAAATTTCAGCGTACCGCCGTTGACGAGGATGTCCGGCGCACTGGCGACATTATCGGCCCCGAGCCCCTGGACAGCCACGACGCTGGCGCTTTTGTTGAGATCCAATTCGCCCGCACTGATATTGGTTTCACCCGTATAGGTATTTGCCGCTGTTCCGCTGAGAGTGGTTGTGCCGGACGAGGTCGATGTCAACCCGCCCGAACCCGAAATGGTACCGGATAAAGTGGTGTTGCCTGCACCGATCACAGACAGGTTATTGCCTCCGTTGGCCACGTTGCCGGAGACGGTCAGAGCGGCGGTGGAATCTGCGCCAATAGAGGCAGCCGAACCCATCGTGATTCCGCCAGTCCAAGTATTGGAGCCGCTGACACTTTCCAAAGCACCGTTCGCAGCACCCGTAACACCCGTCCCGTTAAGCGTCAGAGCGTAAGCTCCGGTCGTGCTGATGCCCCCGGAGATTTGCAGGGCACCACCGCTGTTGACGACGACGCCGGAGGTCATATGGGGGGCCGTGCTGCCCAAGGCGCCCGCGTTCGCAATTTGAATGGCGCCCGCGTTGATCGTCACCGCACCCGTGAAGTAAGGTGAAGAAGCACCGCTTCCGGACAGAATAGTCGTTCCGGCCCCGTTTTGGACGAGGTTGCCCGAACCGGTAATACCTCCCGAGAGTGTGTTGGTGACGCCGGCAAATTCGTTACCCACGACGCTTCCGCTATCGGCGATTGAAGCCGCCACGGTGCTGCCATTCGCGAGACCAATACCTAGCGTGGAACCCGCGTTGACGGTCGGCCCGCTGCCAAAAGTACCGGTAAAGCTGCCCGAGTTTCCGTTGCCGAGATCAAGCGTTCCACCGCCGACGATAACGCCGCCATTGGAGCCGCCGAATGAATTCGCACCGGTCAAAATCAATGTCCCGACGCCTCCTTTGTAGAGACTGTCATAACTGCTGCCGCCACCCGCGTCGATGAGAGGCGCGCTGATGGTCAGCGTTCCAGCATAAGTATTGATGGAAAAGGTATGATTACTGCCTGCTCCGACATAACCGGTGCCGGAGATCGTATACTGGCCGTTGGTTCCACCATTGTACAAGATACCCGAGCCGCCGCTGCCGCCGAGGGTGAGGCCGAAGGCCCCCGTGCTCAAGCTGTCGGTCGTGCCGGCGTCGTTGATCCGGAGCGCCGCCACCGTCTCGGTCGCGGTCGTCAGGGTCTGCGAGCCGGTGAGAAAATAAACGTTGGAAGAACTCGAACCAGCTGCCGGCAAAGCCGTTTCAGCAACGATCGAATTCCTGGCCACGATGGCGCCGCCCGTACCGATGGCCGCGAAATCGGCGCCGCCGTTGACGGTGTCCATAATACTAATGATCGTTGAATTACCCGAGCCGTTGGTACCGGATGAAGTCAGGTTGGTCGGAGTAGCCGCAGGGGTAAAGTCGGCCGTGCCCAGGTTATTGCCGGAAAAATTGTTAATGGTGCCCAAGGCCATGACACCGGTTCCGCTATTGGCGATCGTGTTTCCGGTGCCGAGAATGGTGATGCCACCCGTATTGAAGCCCCCCCCGCCGGAATCAGCCAGGCTGCTACCGTTCAAAAGAGCACCGCCGAGAGTCAAGGTACCGGATCCGGCCTTGGTCAGCGTGACACCCGCATTGACGGTTGTCGTCCCGCCCAAGGTCAGTGTGTTCGCGTTTACCGTAACGGTGGAGTTGCCCGTTACACCGGTATTGCCGGTGCCCATGTTCAGGCTGTTGGAACCAGCGAAAGTAAAGCTGTTCGAGATCGTCGTGTAGGGGCTGCCCGATTCGGTCAACGCTCCCCCCGAGGTGTTGTCGAGGGTGCCTCCACTAATGTTGAAACCCTGACTACCACTGGCCGCACTGCTGTCCAAGTTGAGATCTCCGCTGGCGAGGTTCAAGGAATGCGCGCCCGCGCCCGAATTGACGTAGGTACCGTAAATCGTGACGTTCGCACCGCTGACGGTGGTGTTAAAATAACCGTTCGAGTTGGAACTCAGCGTCGTGGTGGCGGTCGGCGTGGCCGAGGAGCCAAACGTGATATTGTTGCCGCCCTCGAGAATCAGGTTCGTGCCGAAGGAGCTCGCCGTGAACGAAACGATGCTGACCGGGGCCGTCGTCGCGTTGATGGTAAAGTTATACGTACCGCTGGTGGTACCCTGGTTGGTGATCGTGCCCAGCGCAAGACCGCTGGTAGTCCCACCGACAACGTTGGTCGTGCTGTTGGTAACGTTGATCTGATTGGAGGTGTTCGAGGCGAAAGCCAGTGTGCCGGTCAACGCCAGGGTGTTACCCGTGCCGGAGAGAAGATTGCCCACGTCAAAGTTCAGCGTGGAGGCGCCGGACATCGCGGCGATCGAGGTTGGCGCGAAAGTCGTGGTCGTACTGTTCGATGCGGTGTTCGCCCGAAGCTGAAGGGTCGATCCGTTGTTCAAGGTCAGGGCCGAGTCTTGGAGCGCGTTGGCGTTTTGTAATTGCAGTGTTGCGCTGCCGCCCACGGTCGTCGATCCGTTGTAAGTCGTCGCGTTGGACAATATCGTCGTGCCCGTCCCGGTCAGGGTCAGCGCGCCGGTGCCGCTGAACCCGCTCGATATCGTCGTCGTGCCGGACTGCATGGCATTGAGGGTGCCGTTGTCGGTCAGCGTGTTGCTGAATGTGCTACCAGTGGCGAGATCGAGAATCAATGTCGCGCCCGAGGAGATCGAGGTGGTGCTGCTTGAGGAGATCGACCCGGTCGAGCCGTTGCCGATCTGCAGCGTGCCCGTGGAAGCCGTGGTGAGGCCCGTGTAGTTGTTGGTCGTGGCGAGAATGGCCGTGCCAGCGCCGACATGCGTCAGGTTGCCGTTGCCGGAGATCGCACCTGAAAACGTGTTCGTCACGCCGCTGGCCTCGTTGGGATGAAAGAAGCTGGTCGATGCGGTGCTGATGTTGATCGTACCGCCATAGTTCGTACCGCTGGACCACTCAGTCGTAAGCGTTCCGTTACTGCCGATGGTGATGCCGGTGACCCCGCTGATGCTGCCGCCCGAGGTAGTGCCCAGGACCAAATTGATGCTCCCGCTCGTGGAGAGTGTGCCGCTGGTCAACGCAACGTTGGCGAGCTGCAGGGTGGGGCTGGTGCTGCCACCGCCCCCCGCCGCCGTGATGCTATCGCCGCTGCCACCCGTAATCTGGCCTCCGATGGTAAGCGTATTGTTTCCCGAAGTGATGGTGTAAGTCGTGTTCGTTCCCGCGAGGCTAACGGCACCCGTGCCCAGGTTCAGCGAATGGGGAAGGGTGCTGCTCGTGGCGAAACTGCCACCGATCACGATTGGGTTGTTGTTGGTGAGGGTGGCCGTGCCGCTGAAGCTGGCGCCAAGCCCGAGAGTGCCGCCATTGATGGTGAGCGTACCCGTTCCGAAGGCCGTGGCATTGTTGATCTGGATGATACCGGAGTTGATCGTCGTCCCGCCCGAGTAGGTGTTGGCGCCCGCCACGTTGATCGTCCCGCCGCCCAGGCTCAGGGCAACTGCGCCTCCGCCTGAACCGTCGCCGATGGCGCCGACGAGCTGGGCAGGCCCCGTAATCGTCAAGGTTTGCGTGCTCGATGCCGCCGCAGTGCCGTTGATGGCTGCGTCGACCACCCACGAGGTTGCCGTCGAGTTCGTCCAGACCTGAGAGGCGCCGAGGTCGATCGTGAAATTGTTCGCTGCCGTAGTCGAGCCGAGCGTCACCGTCCCGGTCGAGGCCGCTTGAGTGATTCCGCCGGTGCCGATAGTCAGCGTATATCCCGCTGTACCGCCGCTGGTGATCGTCGTCGAGCCGGTTTCCCCGGTCAAAATGGAGACTCCGCTGATGGCTTGGTTTCCCCCCAAGGTCACCGTGGCCGACGTGGCACCGGTTCCGTTGAAGTTAATTGTGTCTGCAGAGCCGGGATCGCCATTTGCCGTCCAATCCGTCGATGTCGCCCAACCGGAAGTCGCATTGGAATTGCCGGTACCATTCCAAGTGTAGCTCGATGCTTGCGCGCTACCACAACTCGCCAGAATAACTCCGGCGACGAGCGCGTTTCGTAGACCAGTGAACAATACGGGAGATTTTAATGAAGCAGTCATTTTCATAGAAGGGCTATGGTGTGATTTAGAAGTTCCTAATGCAACTATTGCCAATATTCACAAAAATTGGTTGCCTTGTGCAAATCATTCTTTCTGTTACGGTAACAAGCTTTAACTTCATTCGTTCACACCAATCTTGAGCCACTCGATCAACGTCGACAAACAACCTTTAAACCCTGATTATGAATGTCTTACAGATTAATTCTCAGCCATGAAATTCCGCTCCCTTATTTCGCTGGATTGATCGAAGGAGTAGTTCTATAAGTTATTAGTCTTAGTTCTCTTTGGCAAACTACATAATCCTCTTAAGGAAGTGGCGGCTGTTGATAAGTTGGGGGTGTCCCACTCATTTGAGTGAAGCCAGGAGCGTTGCTGAGCGGATAGCTTCCGGACTTATCATCACCAGTGCCATAAAAGTAAGCGCTGCTCAGATACGAGCCGGGATTATACACCGTGTTATTCGAGAAGGTGGTGCCCTGCGAGTAATACATCTCGACCAGGTCATTCCAATTGATGTCCAGGTAATTCCCGTTGCTATTTTTCGGTGTCGCGAAGGAATTAAGGAAGACATTGCCCGAAATGGTCGTTCCACTGTTACCAATCAGCGCAATGTTACACCCTGTGACGGTGTCAAAGAAGTTATTGGTGATCGAGCAGTTCAGGAAGCAAGTATTCGGAGGCGGATATTGCGTACTGGTGGGATCAACCGTCAGACCCACGCACCCAATTTCATAGGTGCTGGGATTGCCTGGAGAAGCGCTGGTAGCATAGAAGTAGTTCTGGTTGATCTGCAATCCGTTGACGTAGGTGAACTCACCTGGGACTGTTTCCCGCGAGGCCGTTACACCTCCGAAGACGCCTCCATACACGTAATTGCCTTGGATAAGACCTCCACAGCGCGGCATGACTCGGCCCGAACTATGAACTGTATTATTGAGGAATTGAAATCCGTTTCCCTGACAATTCGGACAAACGAGGGTATCCCCGGCGGCGAAGGAAGGGCCTGTACCGGAACCGAGTGACACTGTCATATTGGAAGCAGGACCCTGTTCCGACGTGATGGTCCACGTCGAAGCCTTGCCTATTAACGTGTCGCCCACCAAGGGACCGCTCGCGATCGTATCGTTCGACTGGATGACAGCGGTACTTCCACTAACAGACACCACCTTGTAACCGCCGCCTTGCACGCTCCAAGTATCGTCCCCCGCGTTGGTGATCGTGCAGTTTTCCACTGTCGGACCGACCCGTTCGTCGTTAAAACCGAACGCATCGTAACAGGTGCTCAGCAGGCGAGGTGCCGTCGCTCCCGCCGGCACCGGCCCGGGAATAATCGCAATATTATCATAGAGGTTTCCTTCGATTGCGTTTTGGTCGTGAATACCCACTCCGGGAGAGTTATAGATCGTGATGTTCTGCAACGTGCAGTTACTGCACCCACTCAGGCAGATCGTATTGTTGGGAGGATTTCCCATTGGCATACTTACCAAGTCACCCAGGCTCACGGTTGTACCGACGCCACTGGAAGCTATTTGCACTTTAGTATCCGTGGAATCGGTGAAGGTGCTGGTGGCCGTATATAAGATGGGAGCCGTGGGACTCCAAAAGAGAGTGGCGGCCTTATAGAAATTAACCCGCCCAGACGTAAGCTGGGGATAGCCGGCATCCAGGGTGACAATCACCGAATTATTATCCGAGGCAATCGAGGTAATAACTCCCTCCGTATACGCGAAAACGCTGTAATCGATGGTCAGGCCTTCGATCGTGACATTGGTCGATGAAGTAAGGTCGATCATGCGATCGAGTTGCGTACCAATCAGGGTCACACCCGTTCCATTCACAATCATGTTGCTCACGCTCGGAAACGAGAGATAGGCGGGCGAGGCGTCACTCGTCATCTGGTAGGTGCCAGGAGGAATACGGTAGAAAGCCAGATGATTGGTAATGGCATTGTTCAATCCCTTGGTGAAATCGAAGCCACCCAAAATTTGCACACCTGCGATTCCGCAGTGATTGCTGTTGTTGAGAAGCATCTGAGTCAGTGTCACGGAGCCGCCCGCCGCGCTGACCACGATGTTGTCGAACTCGAGATAATTAGAGGAAGTGGTGGGCGAAGAGGACGAGGTACTAACCGCCCGAACCCACGTGGGGTCGGTTCCCACCGCCGTAGGAGCAGGAATGGAATAGTAATAGGTAGCTGGGCCGGCATAGGATGTGTTCGTGCCACCGACCAACTGAACGGACCCCGCATGACCCGCGACCTGTCCCGACACATAGACGATGACCTGATAGGTTCCAGCCGGTAGATTTTGGAGACTGATGGTGTCGGTGCCTCCGTTATTATCCAGATAACCGTCAGTGAGCAGCTGATTGGGAGTCAATCCTGTGAGGCTCTGATAGGCACTCCACCAATTGGTACCATTATACTGGAGAGTGATCGGAGAAGATGTTCCTGTATCACCCACTAAACCCGTCATAGTTCCCGAGGTGCCCTGCAAATGGGTACAAAAGGGAGAACTATTCCAATAGCTTTCGGCAAAAAGACCGGCCCACGTGGTTGAACTTAATGCTGCGTCGTATTGGGTTTGGGTGATGCTAGTCGCTTCCCCACCGACAAAATTACAACTAACGTTAACGGCCTTTGCTGCACTCAAAGCCTGGAGAAACAACATCAGGAAGAGACAGAACGCCAACTTTGAAACGACTTTGCTTGCGTGATGAGGTAATTCATGGCGATTGCGATTTCTAAGGACGATGAGTAATTTTGATGATGGTGTCATTTTTTTAGAGGTGGAGGGTGGCGCGACGAGGAGTTTCTAATGCAACTATTTGCCACACTTGCAGACATCGACGAAGCAAAGCAAAACCGTTCTTCCGGTTACGGTAACAGACAAAATAGCTGTCAAGATCGGCCCGTGAAGTTTTGCTGGAGCTGTTACGTAACACCGAGAAGCGTTGGTCAGTAAGCACCTGTCGGTACCCTCATACGTCATGTTATTTCCCCTCCCCCACTTCATTGCTCTGGCCAGGAGAGTGCGCTTTTTGAACGGTACCTCCCTCAGTTGCCTGTTGCTAATTGGACTCTTGATCCCGTCTGTAGCCGCCTCACCCCGGGAGCGTTTGCTTTTCGACAACGACTGGCGTTTCACCAAGGACGATCCGGCCGATGTCGGCGACCAACTGAATTATCAAAAAGTGAAGGCCGACGTGATGCAAACCGGACAGGACTTGCAGGATGCGCCGCTATCTCAGCAACCTCTGGCCGCCCCCGTCAACGCAAGCATCGGCGGGAATGTTTCCTATGTCCAAAGTGTCTTTGATGACAGCAGTTGGCGGTCGTTGAATCTACCGCATGACTGGGCCATCGAGGGCCCCTTTAAGCAGGAGTATTTTGGTGGCACGGGTAAACTTCCGTACTGGGGCGTCGGCTGGTATCGCAAACATTTCGACGTGCCCGCATCCGACCAGGGCCGGCAGGTTCTTCTCAATATCGACGGCGCGATGTCCTACTCGATGGTGTGGATAAACGGACATTTCGCCGGCGGTTGGCCTTGTGGATATACGTCGTATCAAGTCGAGTTGACGCCGTACCTCAACTATGGCGGATCGAATGTGATTACTGTCCGCTTGGATAATCCAAATCACTCATCGCGCTGGTATCCGGGCGCCGGAATTTATCGCCACGTCTGGTTATTGAAGACGGCTCCGGTGCATGTCGCCCAGAACGGAACCTTTCTGACCACGCCGGATATTTCGCCGAGCCAAGCGGCGATCGACCTTAAGGTAAGCGTGGACAATCAAGGCTCCGCGAGTGCCGATGTAGTCGTATCGACGGACGCCTACGAACTTAACTCCGACGATACCATCGGCGCGAACCCGGTTGCCCAAGCCGCGCCGGTTCGGGTGGCCGTTCCCGCCGGCATGCGCCAGATGAGCGAAGTAAAGTTCACGATGAGCAACCCAAAACTGTGGGACATCGCCAACCCCAACCGCTATGTCGCGGTGACCACGCTGACCGAAAACGGCGTGACTGTGGACCGCTACGAAACTCCGTTTGGAATTCGCACTGTCAAATTCGACCCGAACCTCGGCTTCTTTCTCAACGGGAAACACGTCGAAATCAACGGCACCTGCAACCATTCGGATCTCGGAGCGCTGGGTATGGCAATCAACTCCCGTGCCATGGAACGCGAGCTGCAAACCCTCAAGGAGATGGGCTGCAACGCCGTCCGCACCACGCATAATACGCCGGCCCCGGAATTTCTGACGCTTTGCGACAAGCTGGGAATTCTCGTGATGGACGAGGCCTTCGATTGCTGGGGCGCGGGAAAAAACGATTACGATTACCACGTACTTTTCGGCGACTGGCACAGCAAGGACCTTCGCACGCAAATTCGCCGCGACCGAAATCATCCAAGCGTCATTCTCTGGAGCACAGGAAATGAGATTCAGGAGCAACTCTGGGGGCAAAAGGTCTCACAAGAACTAACCGATATCGTCCACAGCGAGGATCCGACGCGGATGGTGACCGCTGCCTGTAGCTACGAAGTGGCCGCCTTTAATGGGTTTCAGAAGACGCTCGATGTTTTCGGCTTCAATTATAAGTATGGACTCTATCAGAGCTTCCATGAGAAGAATCCAGACCAACCGATTTTCGGCAGCGAGACGGCATCCACCGTAAGTTCACGGGGAGAATATTTCTTCCCCCCGGACAGCGACAAAACCAACTTTCAGGTCAGCTCTTATGACCTCACCGCGCCGGGTTGGGCCTCCCCGCCCGACCCGGAATTCAAAGCCGAGGCGAAGTTTCCCTTCGTCGCAGGACAATTTCTTTGGACTGGCTTCGATTACCTTGGCGAGCCGACTCCTTATGATAACGACGCCACGAATCTGCTGAATTTCCACGACCCGGTCGAAAAAGCCAAGATGGCGGAGGAGATGAAGGCCTTGGGTAAACTCCATGTGCCGTCGCGCAGCTCTTATTTCGGCGCCCTCGATCTCGCCGGATTCAAGAAGGACCTCTATTACTTGCTGCAATCCCAATGGCTGCCCGACAAACCGATGGCGCATATCCTGCCGCATTGGAATTGGCCAGATCGGGTCGGGCTCGTAACACCGGTATTTGTGTACACTTCCGGCGACGAAGCGGAGCTATTTCTCAACGGGCACTCCCTTGGCCGAAAGAAGATGGGCTCCGAAGTCCGCCTGCGCTGGAACGACGTGAAGTATGAGCCGGGAGAATTGAAAGTCGTCGCCTATAAAAATGGTAAGGAGTGGGCCGAGGATGAAGTGAAGACGACCGGGCCCGCGACCAAGCTGATTTTAAGCGCTGACCGGACCGCGATCAAAGCCGATGGCCAGGATCTCTCGTACATCACCGTTGCCATTGCGGACAAGGATGGCTTGACCGTCCCGCGTTCTAATAACGTGGTCGAATTCGAGGTGAGCGGTCCTGCTGAGATTGTTGCGACAGATAACGGGAATGCCACGAGTCTTGTCCCCTTCCAATCCAAGCAACGCCAGGCGTTCAACGGACTGGCGCTGGCCATCGTGCGTACGAAGCCCGGACAGCCCGGCGACATCCTCGTGACGGCAAAATCGGACGGCCTTGCCCCGGCCGAGGTCGCGCTCAAAAGCGAGTGATACCAGCCCATCTGCGTCCGTTTTCATTCGAAAAGGCCTAACCCACAGCGGCATCCGAGCCTTCACTTTTTCCCACGTCAAACGATTGCCCTTACTTAAATGACCCTCTTGCACTTTCGTTCGAACTTTGATAAAATCCCCTTGACAGGCTGTTACAGTAACACCACGAATCAATTGCGATTGCGGCGGTCAGGGCCTAAGTGTAATCCATGCAGACGGTCACACCAACAGACGTCGTGACAAGACCGAACTTGAAAGTCGGTCGTCGCGGCCGCGCGAACTTGGGCTTCTCGTTGGTCGAGCTTTGCATCGCCATCGGCGTCATGACGGTGGCATTGGTACCCATGCTGGGCCTCATGGCCAATGGCCTGATGCGGGTTGGAAGCAATATCGATAATGTCCAAGCGGTCAACATCTGCCAGCAGGTATTCGTGTCGGCCCAACAGCAAAGCTTCTACCAGCTCTCCACGGGAGGCAACTATCAGACCTATTTCACGGCGAGCGGCGATTCTGTCCCGGCAGGCAGCTCCAGCATTGTCTACACGGCCGCCGTCACCTGCACAACCAGCACCGTTACGGGTGCCACGACCCCCCCCCTGGTAACTCTCTCCATCAAGATTTATCGGACTCCCGGGGGAACCGCCATCAGCAGCACGAGCAAACCCGTCTCCGCGTTTGTCGGCGCCGTAAGTTGCCCGGACATTAGCGGGTATAACGCCAAGACTGACTAGTCCTCATATAAATGGGAGGATTTGGATCCTTCACTTTCCTTGTATTTCTCCGTGGCAAATGTTACGTCCAGTGCCCCATCCTCGCCTCGCTTTCCGGCCATCCCTCCGGGTGCCAGGTCCTTCACGCTCGTGGAGATGCTGGTCGCCATCGCGGTCCTAAGCATCATCCTTTTGCTGGCCACGGAGCTTATCACCCGAACAAGCACCGTCTGGGTTTACTCCACGTCCAAGATGGCCGAAAACCGCGAAGCGCGCGTGGCGTTCAACTCGCTCGTCCAACGGCTCAGTTCGGCGACCGTCGATCAGTACTATGGCTATACCTATACCAACGTCAGTTTGGGTACAACGAACGCGGCCGTTTACGTCCCCTCCTCCTATTTGCGAAGGTCCGAGCTGAGGTTCATTTCCGGGCAGAGCTCGGCGATCAACACTACCGTCCCCTCTTCACCGACCGATGCCGTCTTTTTTACCGCCCCACTCGGGATCGTCAGCAACATGGCGTTGTACGGGCACCTTCCGTCGTTGCTCAACGTCTGCGGCTACTACGTCCAATGGACCAACAAGGATTTGGAACGCCCGTCCGTCCCCGGCCTTTCCACCACGGGAATTTACCGGTTTCGCCTTATGCAGTTTGTACAGCCGGCCGAATCGATGTCGATCTATTCGCAAACCATTCCGTTCAGCTCGTCGAACACGAACGGAAATTATCCCGCCTTTTCCTTAGTCACGGGCACCTCCTGGCAAAACACGGCACTGAGTGCCTACCCCTCTGGTATCCATCCGCTGGCCAATAACGTCGCGGCGCTTCTGTTGCTCCCCGCGACGAATACGACCGACGCCACCGGAACACTCGCCCCAGGTTACCTCTATAACTCCGAATCGGCCACAGCGCCAGCCACGACCCCTGCATTGACTTCCGTCAACCGCACGCCGCCCGTCATGCGCATCGTGATGTATACGATCGAAGAAAAATCGGCCCTCCGGCTACCCCAATCCGCGACGATGCCGAATCTTTACGTTTCCACGTCGGGGACCGCACTCTTCACCGACTCGTCCAAGCTTTATCCCAACTCCACCACGGGTGATATCGGCGACGTGGGACGCTTCGAGCAGAACCTGACCGCCAATCACATCACTTTTCGACGATTCGATGCCGCCGTCGAGCTTCCCCGCCAACCATGGAACACCCAAAACTAATGCGCCCCCGCTATCAGGGTAAGTCGAACAGCGGAGTGGCCCTGATCCTGGTCCTGATGCTCGTCGTTCTGATTACCATCATGGTTCTCGCCTTTTTCCTAAGCGTTCAAACCGAGACCAAGTCGGTTCGCTCAGTCACCTCAGGACAAAACTCGCGGGAACTTGCCGACGTCGCCGTGCAATCGGTCATTTCCCAGATTCAGCAGGCCACCACCCAAGGCACCCGTGTCGCGTGGGCCTCTCAGCCCGGAATGATCCGAACCTATAACAACAGCGGTTCGGCGCTCGGCTGGTACAAACTTTATTCGGCCCCCGTGACCAACATGATCGTGACCAATCCCTCGGAATCGTTGAGCGCGGTCCAGCAAGATCTTCCAACCGGCGGTTGGACAACACCAAGCTCTCCCAATTATGGCGTCTATACAGACATCAACAGCCCAGTCTACTCGTCGGACGGAACGCTGACCTATCCGGTTATGAACCCGGCCGGCGCAACTTCCCTCGCCGCAGCCACGAATACCATCCTCGGTTACGACATCGCCACGGCCAGCACACCGGGTTACTCGACCTCCTCGGCCACGGGCCCGGTCAACAACCCCGCCGCGATGCCGGTGCGCTGGCTTTACGTCCTGCAGAATGGTGCGATGGCCACCCCCATATCCAGCGTTAACGGCGTGGTCTCCTTCGACACCTCCGACCCAACAAAGGTTCCCTCTTCCACCAACCCGATCGTCGGCCGCATCGCCTATTGGACCGACGACGAAACCTGCAAACTTAACGTCAATACGGCGGCGAATGGAACTTACTTTGACACACCCCGATTCCGAACCGCCCTCGGCCTGCAAAACTCCGGCCTCACCGCGCTCAGTGGCACCGCCCGGGATGCCCAACGTCTCATCGACATGCAAATGGCAATCTCGCCGCCGGTCGCCAACGAATACCAGCGCTATATTGGTCAACCGGCGCAAACCCGGCTGAGCTATGCCTTTCCCGGTTCTCCCGCCACCGCTATCGGTGCGCAAGACTTGGGGACCCTCTCTCAAATTTTCTCGGGGATCAGTCCCTTCATGCAGTGGGGCGGCTCGGAGGGCGGACTCTACGCGTACACCGATACCGTTCCTCCCTTGTTTCCTCCCCAGCGCCAGACCCCTTACGCCAGTTTGGACGAATGGATGTTCAACACGCAATTGAACACGAGCTCGCCCGCAACTCGGCTACTGAATGAGGATTTGAACAGCAACCCCATCGTCACCAATACGTCCCTCCAACAGTTGCGCTTCTTCCTTTCCGCCAATAGCGAAGGACCAGAGGTCAATCTCTTCGGGCAACCGCGCCTTTCCATCTGGCCGATCAACAACGACTACAATTGGGTGACCAAGCCCGGCAGTCCTTACGTGACAACCACCGACAAGCTGATTGCGAACGCGGCGACCCTTTTTCCCACCAGCGGTGGCGCGACCACGGCGTATCCCTACTATTTCACCCGAAGCCAAGCCAACAGCAGCACCTACGATTACTCGAGTATTCCTCGCAACATTAAAATCTATCAATATCTGCAGACCTTGGTCCAGAAAGCCATCCCAGGATACGGGGGCAATTTCGTCTCCAAGTATGGAGCACCGGAGATGTATCAAATCCTCACGGAGATTTTCGATTATATCCGCTGCACTGACCCGAGTGACACGCTTCTTCTCGGAAACGGCGCGGGCACGTCCACGGACTACCAATATGCTCAACAAACCGCGCGGTCGGTATCGGGTCAGGATGGGTCCAATACGGCGGGAGGGGCGCCGGAATGGGCCGGCGCGGGACAGGTGATGCCCATTATTATCCAGCCAACTGGGGCGACCTACACCACCAAGGGCTTCGGCCGGTTTTACGGCATCAATGAGATCTCCATCGATTTCACCCAACCACAGCCCTCGACCGACACAGACTCCAATCCCGCCGTTCCCACGGAAATCGTAACGGGGGTGATCTACCTGAATCTTTACTGTCCAGCACTCGGCCCACCCGATCTCATTCCCAATATGCGAGTCGAAATCGATGGACTGAGAGATTCTTCCACCGGCACGTTGACCATGTCGACGACCAGTAACGGCACTACGTCCACGCCTCAACCGATCTTCCCCCTCGTGACCAGCGGGGGCACGGGTCGACAGGTCTTCAGTGTGGTCAACGAAGTCTGTGGGAAACAACTTGCTGACGACGGCTGGAACGACGGCGGATGGTTCGATTTCATCTGGGGCGGCTGCGTCGGACCTCGCCAGTTGACCCTGAATAAAAACCCTTCTTACCATACGGTTGCCAGCGCCCTGTCCACGGCTCCCATGACAATGCCAGCCGCCTATTCGGGCAACTACATGTTCTGCGGCGTTCCGATCAAGATCCCCCAGGGAAGCACGATCAATTTTTCCGGGGGACCGCTGAAGATCATCATTTCGCAAGCCGACTACAGCAGCGCGACCAAGGATCCCGCCTACGCGACCACGGGTGATGGTTATTCCGCCCCGTCGAACTCGGACATCATGCAAACCATCACGGTGAATTTTCCGGCCTTTAGCGTGCCCGCCCCTACCAACCCGACCTCATTCACGAATCCGTCGAACGGCGCTGTGACGCAGTGGCCCCTCAGTTTCCGGCTTTATGATTCCAACTATGCCCCGGGCAATTACGGCTCACCGTCTCCCATCCTGAACGGAGATTCCGTACGATCCCTCATCTGCGGTTACAATGGAGATGCGCGGTTGGTGGCCGCTCAACCCACTGTCACCGGTACGAGCACCGCAACCTCGGCGTCCGGCGTCGCGGCGGATACGATGACACAGCCCATTGTTTATCTTCCGCCAACCACCGCGACCACGCAGACGATGCACACTCAGCGGGAACTATTTGCCAACAACAACTTTGAAATGTATGGATTCACCTCGCCCGGATCCTTGCTGTCGGCCGTGAACTACGGCTCGAGCCCGACGGTCAACGGCTATATCGGCGACCATACGAGCACTGGCACCACAGCGACGTCACCGGATGCCAATGGCGACTGGGATACAGGCTTGGGGGCATTTCCTGACGGTCCCTACATCAATAAATCCGATGAAGCGGAATATCAATATGCCTCCTGGACGCCGCCTTCTCCCATTCCCTACTACACTGGCGGTGATAGTTCCAATGCCGGGGTCGCAGCCGGAGGCACGGCCCTCACTTATATCAGCCCCAATCGCATGATAGCCTCGCCGGTCGTTTTCGGCTCCCTCTCCACCGGCGTACCCATGTACAGTACAAGCGGCACCCAAGTTGCGGCCCCAGTGCCCTGGCGGACGCTTCTCTTTCGTCCGCAGCCCACTCACTTTGGCGCCACCTCCCCGGAGGACGAGCTTTTGCTCGACTGGTTCTGGATGCCGGTGGGCGAGCCGTATGCGATCAGCACGACACTGGCGACGGCAGGCAAAGTCAACATGAACTACCAGATTGCACCTTTTACCTACATCACGCGAGCCACCGCGCTGATGGGCGTTCTCGGCTCAGAATATGTAATCACGGTTCCGAACACGGCCGGCAGCACTTATAAGCTCTCGACTACCAACACCAACCCCGCCGTCCCTTATCGCCAACCCATCCGCTTGGTCGGCAGCGACGGACGCACCATCGATTACAGCACCGGTACTCTCGGCCAGTTCAACCAGCGCTTCGGCAACGGGCAGATTTTCAGATCGGCAGCCGAGATTTGCGATATCAATCTCGTACCCAACCCCACACCAAGCGCTACTGCCGGCCCATTCGATCCAACTTCGGCTAGCGCCGTGGCCACCTACTGGGCGAGTGACGCATTGACTGGCGACAATACGCGTGAGCGGCCTTACAACGGCATCTATCCCCGGCTTACGACCAAGTCCAATACCTACACTGTCCACGTGCGCGCGCAAACGCTGACGATGCCGCCAAACACGCCCGCGGGACAATGGGTGGAGAATCCGCAACTTATCTCGTCCGAATATCGCGGCTCCGTGACGGTCAACCGGTACATCGATCCCCAAGACCCGAATATTCCTGATTTTATGGCCAGCCCCCTGACCTACTCCCTCGACAGTTATTACAAATATCGCATCCTTGAGACGCGCCGCTTCCTGCCATGATCTCCCGAACCATAAAGCGACGTAAGGGCGGCTTCACGATGGTGGAGCTGCTGACGGTGATGGTTATCATGATCGTTCTCGGTGCCCTAGTGATGTCGTCACCGACCCTGTGGCGATCCACCAATGTCACCGTAGCCGGCAATCAATTGATGGAAGACCTGGCTTTCGCGCGGGAACTGGCAATCTCCAGCAACGAGCCGACGGAAGTCTGGTTTTTGCGTCCGACGGGCGGAACTCTCTTCGGAGCCTCTCAGATCTACACGGTGGATCAGACGGGTATTTGGTCACCCTACGGCGGTGTGCATCATTTGCCGGCGAATGTCGGCGCCGATTCCGGAACCACGCTCTCTTCGCTTTTCGCCGCCGCCAACAAAAAGGTTTGGAGCTCCCAAGCCCAAGCCCCGATTCCTGGTTACGGTACGAGTTATGATGCCTGGGCCATCCGCTTCATGCCAGACGGCAGCGTAGGAACCGCCACGCAAAACCTGTACCTGACCCTGCATGATATTTCACTCGGGAATCAATTGGCCACGCTGCCCGCCAATTATTCCCTTATCAACATCGATTACGTGACGGGCGCGGTGACACTCTATCGCCCGTAGGATGTTACTGGAACATCGGAAAGCGCTAGAGGGCATTCCCAACGTAAGACTTATCAAACTACCCTTTGACTCTGCGGCCTATCGAGAGTCGTGACCGGGTTGGACCCTGAACTTGGGTGCCAGCTCCAAAGCGCCGCCTCCGCAATCTTTAATGAAAACTGCCCTGAATATGTTCCGCGTTAATGGAAAGAGTTACGCAATCACCTTCGCGCTCGTTTGCACTCTCTTTTTTCTGTGGGGTTTTTGTAACGGCATGATTGATGTGCTAAATAAGCACTTTCAAAACTCCCTTCATATCAGCAAGGCCGAGTCGGGCTTTGTGCAGTTCGCCAACTTCATCGGGTATTTCGTCATGGCGATCCCCTCAGGTTTGCTGGCGAAGCGTTTTGGGTACAAGGGTGGCATCATGATCGGGCTGGCATTGATTGCCTCGGGAGCCTTCTTTTTTATTCCCGCGACATGGATTGGAACCTTCGCCGCGTTCCTGACCTGCCTTTTTATCTTGGCCACCGGACTAACCATCCTGGAAACAATCGCCAATCCTTACACCACAGTGTTGGGCCCTCCCATTTCGGGTGCCGCGCGCATCAATTTGGCCCAAACCTGCAATGCCCTAGGCACCTTTTTTGGGCCGCTCATTGCGGGCGCTTTCATCCTTTCTTCGACCGGCGAGGCCAACACCAGCAATAGCACACTTTTTATTCCCTATCTCTTAATCGCCGCGCTGGTTATCGTGCTCATCGCGCTTTTCTGGAAGGCGGATATCCCCGATCTTCAGGCGGAGGATGAGGCGAGACTGGCCGCGGAATCAAGTTCGGCCCACGTCCCGACCAAATCCCTGCTAGGCCGCTGGCATTTCACGCTAGCGGTAGGCGCACAATTTTTCTACGTAGCCGCACAAATCGGTGTTTGGGGCTTCTTTATCAATTACGTCACCGGCCCCGATATGCCCAATCTACCCGAAGGCATCGCCAAGCTCTTTCCCGGCAGTTGGACCTACTTCGGCTATCCACATCTAAATGACGCCAGCGGTAACATCGTCGCGTTAACAACCGCACCACAAGCCTGGCACATTACCGATCTCGGCGGATCAAAGGCATTTGCCGGTGGCATCCTCTGCTTTCTGATCGGACGATTCACCGGCAGCATGATCTTGCGCGTGGCCAGCGCGCACCTAACCCTCGCGGTTTACGGGCTGGCCAACTCGATCATGATGGTGTTGATCATTGTGCATGTGGGCTGGGCCTCGGTCGCCGCGCTTTTTTTAAGCTGCTTCTTCATGTCGATCATGTACCCGACGATTTTTGCGCTTGGCATCCGCGGACTCGGTGAGCACACCAAGTTCGGCTCCTCACTCATCGTCATGGCCATCGTGGGCGGTGCGATTCTGCCTTTCGTCATGGGAAAGCTTGCGGACCTGTACGGCATGCGTATCAGCTTTGTCATGCCGCTGATTTGCTTCCTTTACAATATGTTCTACGCGGTGTTTTGGCCAACTTTGGAGCGATTGGAAACGGGCCACGATGTGAAGGATTAACCAGCGCGGTTTCGCTTTTCCGCACTATCACCCTTCCATCGTAAGTTCCCAACATTTGGCCGTTCACGAGACCCTTATGAAAACGCCCAGAATCTCCACGCTAATTTAAAAAATAAAATTTGAATATGATAAGCAATCCCTTCCTTGGTCTCCTTTTTCACTGGATCGGCGGTCTAGCCTCCGCAAGTTTCTACATCCCTTACCGAGGAGTGAAAAAATGGGCATGGGAAACTTATTGGCTGGCGGGAGGGTTCTTCAGCTGGATCATTGCCCCTTGGTCATTCGCCTTGCTGATGACAAAGGATCTCCTTGGCGTATTGAGTGAGGCTTCTGCTCCCACACTTTTTTGGACCTATTTCTTCGGGATCCTCTGGGGCGTGGGAGGGCTTACCTTTGGCCTTACGATGCGTTACCTCGGCATTTCCCTAGGCATGGCTGTGGCGCTTGGGTTTTGCGCGGCTTTCGGAACGTTAGTCCCGCCCATTTTCGGAGGTGAATTCGCCTCGAAAGTTTTGGGCACCAGTTCGGGGCTGGTGATTCTTCTCGGCGTGGGCGTGTGTCTGGCAGGGATTGGCATATCGGGAATGGCCGGAATGACGAAGGAAAAGGAGATGTCCGAGGAACAAAAGAGATCCGTGATCAAGGAATTCAATTTCAAGAAGGGCATTCTCGTCGCGACCTTTTCCGGCATCATGAGCGCCTGCTTTTCCTATGGCCTTGCCGCGGGAGAACCAATCAAAGCGCTAACCCTCAGTCACGGCACGGCGCCGCTCTGGCAGGGGCTCCCGGTTCTGGTCGTGGTTTTGCTCGGCGGTTTCACCACGAACTTCGTCTGGTGCGTTTTCCTCAATGTTCAAAATCGCACCGGCAGACAGTATTTCAGCAGCACAGCCCAGGGCTCGGGCTCCGGGCCCGCTCTAGAGACAGTGATCGACGCACCCGGCGAAGAAATGGCGCGCGTCGCCAATCTACCCATCTCGGAAAAAGACCGCGTACCAATTGCGCTGAATTATCTTTTTTGTGCAGTCGCGGGTGTCACTTGGTACTTCCAATTCTTTTTCTACACCATGGGCGAAAGCCAGATGGGGCATTACAAGTTCTCCAGTTGGACTCTTCACATGGCTAGCATCATCATCTTCAGCACGCTGTGGGGTTTGGCGCTAAAGGAGTGGAAGGGAGCCAGCGGACGCGCCTTCGCCTTTTTGACTCTGAGCCTTGTCGTGCTTGTGGCTTCCACCATCATCATCGGGTACGGCAATTATCTGGCCACCGTTTCACACTAAAAGGTCATCGAACTTTTCCCCGACGCAAGGAGGCGTATAATTGGACCGGAGTTCGACCACCGCCTCGGCCTAGGTGCTAAAAAAGTGCTAAAAACGCCAATGCTCCCAGAATAACGCAGATGCTTCTAATCAACGCGTTACAAACGCTCAGAGGGAGGGAATCATATCGCGAGTTTGAGACTCGTCACCCGTTCCCCTCTCTTTTATCCAATTGGCTTAGCTCTGAGGAATCATTTTTAGTTTTCCTTCTCAACAATAATCCAAACACTCTGGTTGAAAAGGCCAGTTTAGAAATGATCTCGAACGAGTTAATCCGGCTCGATGGTGAAAGCCTGAGTTCACTAGTTCCGCCAGCGATCACCACAGAATTCATTCGGCTCAAAGATCGTTATGATCGAAAGCTGGGATGTATTGAAGCCGCCAGGAGTCCCAACCCAAAGACTATCTTCCACAATCTCCCCCAGCCAGGGGATTTCCTCACCCAAGCTCCAAGAGTGAGCAAATAATCTTCTTCCGTTCAGCGGACAGAGTTGGCCACGTCGCGACCAGACGCGCCAAAGTCGGGTCGGAAGGATTTTGTGAGTCTCCTTGTGAGTCTGGGCTTGCAAGTTCCTGAGGTTCCAAGGTTGAATCCAGAGTTCGAACCCTGTACCGCGCACGCTTTTATCTCGCATCATGCTCACGGAAAGCGAGTTACGATGCTTTTAAAAACCTGTATGCGGAACCTGTACTTCCAAGGTTCAAGGTGGAACATGAACCGGGCGATTTCTCCGATCTTTGTTGGGTCTTTGCTTTCCCAAAAGAGTCCGCTGCACTGCTGATTTTTCCTTTACGCACGCCCGCCCTTCGCGCGATCCACACCGCAAGAGCCCGAAGTCGTCCCGTGATACTCGAACCACTTTTTAGGACGGTCAATTTTGTCGATTGACCAGCATCCGGCATGGACGGCCCGATTTCAGTGGATATGATCCGACCTCATGTTGTTGAAGATGGCGACTAAAATTCCGGTAAAAAAGAAGACGATCAAGGAAATTTCACTACCGCCTGCGAATGATTGGCGGACCAGCGATCAGGATGAAATCAACCGTCGCATTTTGCGGGCACAGGAGGAAAAGCCGCGCATACGGAATCTGACACCGAAACATCCGGTGTTTTCCAACTTTGACGTGCATTCAACCAGCGGAATGCATTACGAGGTGGAGATTCGCGACTTGGCGCAGCGCCGTTTTGTCTGCACTTGCACCGATTTTCGCATCAACGGACTGGGGACGTGCAAACATGTTGAGGCGGTCCTGATGCATGTCGAGCATGTGGCCAAGTCTGCCTATCGCCAGGCGCTGCGGCGGGGTTCCGACCGGGTGGACATCGTGCCGGACCGGGAGCGCGATACCCTGCGGATCGAACGTAACCGGGATCTCCTGCCGATCAAAATACGGCGGTCGTTTGATGTGGACGGCGTCCTGTCCCATCCCGATGTTCAGAATGCTCTCGGCAAGCTCCGCTCTGGCGTCCCTCCCGAAGTGCGATTCTCGCTCGAAATCACCTCCTGGCTCGAATCGCGGCGCCTGGCTCGCGAGCGAAAAAATCTGCGCCGTGATTATGAGCTGGGTGTCCAGTCGGGATTGCATCCGGCCCAGGAAACCCTTGTCCCGCTTTTTCCATATCAGCGCGAAGGGATGCTCCATCTGGCATTCAACGAACGCGCTTTGCTGGCCGATGAAATGGGGCTCGGCAAAACCATCCAGGCCATCGCAGCCTGCGCGCTCGTGCATCGCCTGGGTAAGGCCCAGCGCGTGCTGATCGTCACCCCGGCCTCGCTCAAGACCGAATGGGAGGAGCAAATCCGCCGCTTCACCACGCTGTCCTATCAACTTGTTTTCGGGCCGCGCCGCGCGCGCCTGGCCGCTTATGTCCACGCGCCGTTTTTCACTCTGGTCAACTACGAGCAGATGCTCGCCGATGCGCTCGATGTGAACGCGCATCTCAGGCCCGACATCGTGGTGCTCGACGAAGCGCAACGGATCAAGAATTGGAACACCAAGACGGCCCAGGCGATCAAACGATTGAAGAGTCGTTACGCTTTTGTCCTCACCGGCACGCCGATTGAAAACCGCATCGACGAACTCTATTCCATTATCGATTTTCTCAACCCGGAGGTGCTCGGACCGCTTTTCCGCTTCAACCGCGAGTTCTATCAATTCGATGATCGGGGCCGTCCGGCCGAGTTCAGCAACTTGGGGAAACTTCGTGATCGCGTGGCCCCGCTCATGCTGCGCCGCCGCAAGGCGCAGGTGGAAACCGAATTACCCGAGCGCACGGACCGGCAGTATCTCGTCCCGCTGGGCGAATCGCAGAAGGAACCGTATGGGTACCACGAAAATCAAGTCTTCAAGTTGGTGAATATCTCGCAACGCCGACCGTTGACCCAGCAGGAACGCGACAAGCTCATGCGCGAGCTCAACATGGCCCGCATGACCTGCGACACCAATTACATCCTCGACGGCACGGATAAATCGTCCCCGAAGATCGGGGAACTCGACCGCATTCTCGACGAGCTTCTGGCCGATGCGGACATCAAGGCCGTCATCTTTTCCGAGTGGGTTCGCATGCTGGAACTGGTGCGCGAACTTTGCCGCAAGCGCGGCATCGCCTATGCCTGGCACACCGGCACCGTGCCCCAGCTCAAGCGGCGCGGCGAAATTCAGTTTTTCAAAAACGATCCCAAGTGCCGTGTCTTTTTGAGCACCGATTCCGGCGGCGTCGGTCTTAATCTCCAGAACGCCAGCGTTGTGATCAATTGCGACATGCCGTGGAACCCGGCGAAGCTCGAACAGCGCATCGCCCGTGTCTGGCGCAAACACCAAACCCGGCCCGTCACGGTCGTTAATCTGGTCACGCAGGATACGATTGAGCATCGGATGCTGGGCACGCTCGCGAGCAAACGCGAACTGGCTGACGGCGTCCTCGACGGCAAGGGCGACCTGTCGCAGCTCAAACTCAGGGGCCAAGCCGGCGAAGGCTTCCTATCCCGCCTCAAACAGATCATTACACCCGCGGCGCAAATTCCCGAGACCGCTCCGCCCGCGCGTCCGTCCGATCCCTGCGCCCTTTTTGCCGAGCGCGTCGCCACGCTTCTCGGAAAAAATCTTACCGCCTGCGAAGAGCGGTATCCGGCGGACGCCCCGCATACGGTCTTAGTCGCCATCGTCGAGCGGGAAGCCGTGTTATGGAAACCGCACTTCGAACAACTCCACGCCGAACTTTTCGCCCAACAGGATCCGCTGTGTCCGGTCCGGCTGGAAGTCATCGACCGCGCCACCGTCGACGCCATGCAACGGTTGGCTGAGGCTGGCATTGTGCAAATCACCCATCGCGCCACGCGACATCTTTATCCGATAAACGAAACAGCGCCGACCTTGAGCGCCGAGGAACTGGCCCGGGCCCAAGCCTGTCGCGAGCGCGCCGCGCGGAAACTCAAAATGGCCCGGCTCCTTCAGGCGGAAAGGATGGACGAAGAAACCCGCGAAGCGCTGCTCGCCGCCATCCTCGAAACCGGTCGCGCCCTGGCCATCGAAGCGCGTTTGCCGGAGCCTACGAGTGCCCTCGCAGCCATCGCACCGCCGTTATCCCACGCCTGGGGCAACGCACGCGAAACATTGGCAACGGCCCTCAGCAATTCCTCGGCGCCACTCGCCAACGCCCTTGCCCTGCTTGAGACTATTTCTTCGCCCTCCTTTCCAAACTCGAATAAACGCGATGCCCCATAGCCCAGCCCGCGCTCTGGAACTTTTGCGGCTCGGCACGAAAAATTCTGCCGCAACCTTCCGCGAGGGCCAGGAAGAAGCGATTCGACACGTGGTGGATGGACGTGGGCGACTCCTCGTGGTGCAAGCAACCGGGTGGGGTAAAAGTTCGGTCTATTTCATCGCGACCAAATTGTTACGTGAAGAAGGTACAGGACCTGTCCTGCTGATCTCGCCGCTGCTTGCGCTGATGCGCAACCAGATTGCCGCTGCCGAGCGCATGGGGGTGCGGGCATTCACGATCAACTCGGAGAATAAGGCCGAGTGGGAAGGCGTTGAAACGGAACTCAAGCGCGATGCTGTGGACATTCTCCTCATTTCGCCCGAGCGGCTGGCGAACCAGGCTTTTCTCGCTGAGGTGTTGGGACCGGTCGCAGGACGGATTTCCATGCTGGTCGTCGACGAGGCCCATTGCATCTCGGATTGGGGTCATGATTTCCGACCTCATTATCGATTAATCGAGCGCATTGCGCGCACGCTGCCTGGAAATCTTCGCTTACTTGCCACCACTGCCACGGCGAATAATCGCGTACTCGCCGATTTGCGAACCGTACTTGGGCCTAATCTTACGGTCTCGCGCGGTAATCTGCATCGGCCGTCGCTCTTGCTTCAGACCATGCGGATGCCCAAGGGCGGTTTCGGCAATCTGATCGCCCTTCCTTTGCAGCACGTTCCAAGAACTTCAGGCAATAGCGTCTTCCTGTCCGATAATTTTCAGCCGCACGAGGATCAATGGGCTTTTTTGGCTTCCATTCATCGCATGGGTGTTGAACGAATCCGAACCATTGTTGACGAGGCGGAGCGTGCCGGAAAAATTATTGGTGTGCGGCTGAGTCTTTCTGACGGAGATGAGGACGAAGATCCCTGGTTGCTGCCTCCATCCAGAAAAAAGAAAGAGGAGCCGATACAACAACCGCTGCCGGCGCGAGTCCGGATAACATTCAGCAACTTGGGTTATGTTGAAAAGGCTGATCTTCCGTCTGCCATGCTCAATCGCCTGATGCGCCTAGCGGCGTTCCAGAATCCCGAGTTTTACCGGGCGCAAGCCATGCGTTTATCGACCTTCGGCAAACCGCGCGTGATCCGATGCGCGGAAGAATTTCCCCGCCATCTCGGATTGCCCAGGGGATGTCTCCAGGACGCAATTGAGCTTTTGCAATCCCACAAGATCAAAGTCGATCTCGATGACGAGCGCTCTAACGGCTTGCCTCTCGACGTTTCCTTTCATGGAGAACTGAGACCCGAACAGCAAAGGGCGGTTGACACCTTGCTGTTCCATGACACGGGAATATTATCGGCTACGACCGCGTTCGGTAAAACCGTGGTGGCGGCGTGGATGATTGCCGCGCGAAAGTTTAACACGCTGATCTTGGTTCATCGACGTCAATTGCTCGACCAATGGCGCGAGCGATTGTCGGTTTTTTTGAATCTTCCGATCAAGTCGATTGGGCAGATTGGAGGCGGTCGCAAAAAGCCAACCGGGTTGATCGACGTTGCGGTAATACAAAGCCTCAGCCGCAAACATGTGGTGGATGATTTGGTGGCCGGATACGGCCAGGTCATCGTGGACGAATGCCATCATCTCTCCGCCTTCAGTTTTGAACAGGTGCTGCGACAGGTCAAAGCGCGGTATGTTCTTGGCCTGACTGCGACCCCTATGCGCAAGGACGGTCATCATCCGATCATTTTGATGCAGTGCGGTCCCATTCGTTATCGGGTCAATGCCCGCGATCAAGCGGCATCTCGGCCATTTGAGCATGTAGTGATTCCACGATTCACTAATTTCCGATTGGCAGCGCAGGCTCCAAAACCGGAAATTCACGAAATTTACGCGGCGTTGACCCATGACCAAGCGCGAAACAACATGATTTTTAAAGACTTGTTGGAGGCAATCAAGCGAGGGCGTTCGCCGCTGGTCCTGACGGAAAGAACGGAACATCTGAAACTATTGGCGTCCCGATTGGAGAACATGGTCAAAAATATCATTGTGCTTCAAGGCGGCAAGGGCGTGAAGCAGCGAAAAGCGATTATGAGTCGGTTGCTTAATCTTCCAGAAAACGAGGAGCGCGTGCTCATGGCCACCGGGCGATACATCGGGGAAGGCTTTGATGATGCGCGGCTGGACACCCTGTTTCTTGCCCTGCCAATTTCGTGGAAAGGAACCGTTCAGCAATACGTGGGCCGACTTCACCGGCTGCATGACCAAAAGAAAGAGGTCGTGGTTTATGATTACGTGGACGGCTGCGTGCCCATGCTGGCGGCCATGTTCGACAAGCGGCAACGCGGGTATGAGTCAGTCGGCTATTCCATTGCGCAAAATCGATTGCTCTAAGTTATCTTGAGCAGATTAACATTTGTTTGCTTTCCCAAGCCAAAACCAGAGATTGAACTGCCGAGTTAAAAGCTTATACTTGGAATTGAAACAGTAGCCATGATCACCTATCAGCATCAATCTTGGGAAGAAAACGAGCGCGAGCACGCCGAAGAACGTCGCTTGACGGCGGAGCTTATAGCGTCTGGCAAAAAGACTTCCCGGGAGATTCAGAACGAGAACTCGCTTTTTCCCATGAACGCGGTGATCGAAATGAAGTGGGCTGAATACTCCGAGCGTTTCGAACGCACACATGCCTGAGCCTCGTCCTCAAACGTCTTTCCCGGACGTTGCCGACGTTGTTTCGGTACGAACCAAGGGCGAACTGCCGGTTATCGTGGGCGGTCACGCGGTAAACATATGGGCACTGACCTACGCATCGCGCCTCGGATCGAGACTAAGTCCCTATGCCCCGTTCACATCGAAAGATTTGGATTTATGGGGACCCAAGGAAATCCTCGACAGCCTCGCGGAAAAATATGGGGTCAAGATAACCCTATCGCCACCGCGCAGCCCCGGCATTGGCTATGTCGTGATCCCGAAGGGAGATCTTCAACTGAAAGTCGAGCTTCTCATCAGCGTCAACGGACTTAGGCAAGCCGAGTTGGAAAATACGTTCGATTTGGTCATACAGGGAACCGAAGTGCGGGTTCTCGATGCAATCTCATGCCTTAAGGCTAAAATCGCCAATGCCGCCGACATCGATCAAACCAATCGGCAGGACGTTAAACATGTCCAGATCATGAAAATTTGCGTTCATGAATTCACCAAGGATTTGATTGCGCTCGGCAACCAGAAACGAGTTTCGGAAAGGCTGGTTGTCAATCGATTGGAAGATTTACGCGAAACGATTATCGGCGCTAAGGCTGAACTGGTCACCAGTAAATGGGACATCCTCTTCGATGAAGTCATGCCCTTTGAAACCATCGGTCAAAGCACGATGGAGAAGGTGCAAAACTTTGCCCGGTTCCGACTGGAACAACAAAAACTCGATGATCCCAAGATGTCGCTCTAAGGGCTACCGAATTCCACCCGCGCGGTATCGCGCAAAATGGCGAGACGGAGTGAGCTTGACTATGTCGATTGAATGATAGCCAAAACGGCAGCCTTCAAAGCTGGTGCCAGAGAAGGCCAAGCCGTGACAACCTTGGCCAAATCGGGATCAAAATGCTCTTGTGAGTCTCCTTGTGAGTCCGGGCTTGCAAGCGGCTGATGTTCCAAGGTTGAATCCGAGGTTCGAACCCTGTACCGCGCACCACTTGCCGTTTTGGATCAGGTTGTGTCAGGTGATTTTCCCCAGGCGCAAGGTTTGTGTACTATTATGTGTACCAGCCTCTCCCGCCGCTTGTGTACCATGATCCTTAAGCGAGGCGATAGCCGGAAGCGCCGCCCAGAGAGCGCTCCTCCACTTACCTTCCGGTTCGTATTGGCAGTAAACATAATCCGAAGGACGTATTGGCAGTCGCAAAGTCCCCTTGTGATTTCGTTCAGTCGCAGTCTAGCATCCACATCCCTAAATGAATAATCCAGAGATCAAACCGTTGACAGGTATCCGCGCGGCAGCGGCGCTTTGGGTTGTCCTTTACCACACCCAAAAAGAACTGCAGCATTCCTTTCCCCAATTCTACCTTCATGTCAGCCCCCTTATCGCTCACGGATATCTTGGGGTGGATTTATTTTTTATTCTAAGCGGGTTCATCATCTACTATAACTACGCGGGCCGGCTCACCCCGTTCCGCTTATCTGCTTACGGGGAATATTTGTGGATGCGGTTGGCGCGGATCTGGCCCGTACACATGACGATTCTCCTCCTCTACGCGGTCGTCGTAACCGGCGCCCATCTGAAGGGTTGGGTGCCAGCCCACCCAGAGATTTACTCCCTGCGTGATTTCATACGGAATGTACTCCTCATCCATGCCTGGGCCATCCCGGACCGTGTTTCATGGAATGGACCGGCCTGGTCCATAAGCTGTGAATGGTTGGTCTATCTGCTTCTTCCCATTTTTCTCATGACCAGGACAGTCTCTGAACGCCCGTTCAACCTCTTTCTGCAGGTATTAGTCGCGCTCTTGGGCACGGCAACTATATGTCAGAATCTGAATGATACCGGCGGCGTGCAGAACGGCGTTATCCGCGTCATCGGCGAGTTTTTCGGCGGTTGTGGCTTATGCCGTATTTATCATTCGGGCATTGGGAGTGGTTATCCGTGGAATTTCATTGTGCCATTGGCCTTCCTGGCAATTGTTGGTGTCTGCCATTTTATATTTCACTTCGTTGGATTGATGGCCTATTGGTGCGTCCCCTTGCTGGGTGTTATTATCCTCGGTCTAGCCTATAATCAGGGTATCGCTGCCCGCTTTTTTTCCACCAAGGTCATGCTATTCGGTGGGTACACTTCCTACTCACTTTATATGGTTCATCTGCCTTGCTTGATCGTTCTGGGCAACCTTGGGGGGCATTTTCATTTGCCGATAATGACCTCTGAGCCGGTCTGTCTGCTCGTCATGATCTCCGTTGCCACAGCGATGTTTTATTTGGTTGAAGAACCGTGCCGGATGGCCATGCGTAAAGTCTATCCATGGCATAAACAACAGCCTTATCCCGTCATTTAATAGGATTCGGAAAGCGGGCGCCTTTGTCTTTTCGGTGTCGGCTAAAGCTTGATCAGATACCACTTTTGTGGACCGTTCTGGACTAAAATAGTAAGATTTTCTTCCTCGACAAGGGACGCAGACCACTTTGCCAGTAGAGATCCCAGGGTTGTGTGATACGGGTGGCTCAAAGCCTCCTGACTGACGACGACGAAATGAATCCCTCTCGCCTTGATTTGCTGAATCGAATCTACCGGCATTACCTCGATAACCGTTCGCTTCCCCCAGGGACGCCACAGGGAGGCTTCGGGAGCAGAATTGTTCTGCACTAATCCGATCGTTTCCTCACTCAACGGAATTGAAGTGCGCAGTTCCTTGAAGACGTCAGAGCGCAAAGCGTAGACACCATAAACATCGTGGTATCTCGTGACAATCTCGCCTGGTAGATGGCTCGTTGCCAATATATTGTAGACGACTTGCACTGGAAAGATGGGGCGCGCCGGATTGAGAATCAATAATGGAATCGCGGTCAACATTGCGCCGATACCTCCCCATCTAAAAGCGCGGCAATGCATGACCCGCCCGTCAAGTGAGACCAGCACCAAGATCCCCCCGACGAGAAGAGGATAGTAAGGTGCGATCAGTCGGGACGTCTCTGGGTTGCCCAGTTTTGTCATGTAAGCTAACCAGGCAACGGCTCCCGCGCAGACTATCCAGGATGCGTGGCTATTGCGTGCGACACAAAGACTTTGGCCTGCACCTCTGGCCATCGCCCCCACCATGATGAAAGCGGCCAGCAGCAGGACAGATCCAAGCCCCAAGCCAGCTTCCTCTTCAATTTGCAATTCTCCTGAGCGGATCTGTAGCAGGGGGAAGTCGCGAAGTAGTTTCGCTTTTAGACTAGACGGCAAAACGGGCTCCCAGTCAACGGAGTAAGGAAAAAGCGGTGGTGCCAGATTGACCGTTGCAAGCTGGAGCGAGTTGCCTAGCAGCCCGCTAACAGGATTACTCACTTTCATAAGTTTTTTGTTGTAGGGATCCCCAAAGAAGTCGCCGGTGTAGTGGATATTCAGCAGTCCCATAGGTAAAAAAGAGATGGCGGCGGCACTAATCAGAACAAGCGCGGTCGTAACGGGCCTGAACTTCTCAAAAAGATATTTTCGATGAAAGAAAAGGAGAACCAGCCACGGCAAAACCAAGGGAATGTTAGAGGCTTTTGCACCAGTCACCAAGGCAATGGCCAAGGTGGACAAGGTCAGGCTCTTGAACGATGGAGAGTCCTTTGTCTGATAAAGATAATGAAGCGAAGCAAGAAGGTAGACAGCCGCGAACGAGTCGTTACCAACGCTACCAGCCTGAAGAATGTAGCAATAGCCGCACGGGAATACCCACATCCACCACCAGCAGACCCTTTTGCTGATGCCAAGATGGGAGAAGACGGAGAAAACAAGTCCGGGCAGCAAGAGGTAGGAGATGAAATTGATTAAAAAGAAAAGCCGGTCCGTCTTGAACGCGACAAATAAAGGGACCATGAGCCATTCAAACCCTGTCGCACTTGCATTCTGTCGGGGGTCTATTGTATTTATCCACTGCCACTGTTGACTCGAGCACCAGTATAGAACACGAGGAAACCGGTAATTGAGATAGTCGTAATTATTCGGAGCGTAGGCCATGCCCCCTATAAGAGCCATAATCGTGATCGCCAGCCATATTTTGGGCATTAAAAACCGCGAATGAAGTAGTCTCGTCCATCCAGTCCGACCACCCTTGGCTTGAAGGTGCGAACGAAGCGAGATGACGCCCGCGAGAAAAAGCAAATATGTAAGGGTAATCCCCCCTAGATTTAAACATCCCAAAGCCGACAGACTCCAACCCGAGAAGGATGACCACGCTGAAAAAAGAATCCACAGGCCCACCCAATCAAACGAGACTCCTTTTCTTACGTAAAGCATGGTGTCGATAAAGGGTATTGGGGCATAACGAGGTGCCTTGCAACCAACGAACACTTTATCAAAACACACACTCGCTCACTTCATTATTTCATCCGTGTATCATAAATCAATGCGATTTTATTCCGGCATCTTCGGGTCTGAATGGACGCAAAGGAATACCGCAATTCAAAACCGCGTGAAAATCGAGATGCAGATCTTGATTGACGATGCTGATTAAATTGTCGCTTTTGAACTGCATAGGCAACCCGAGTGCCTCCAGTGATCTCAGTCCAAGCCAAACCGGCGGCCATGGCACGGGCACGAAAAGCAGCCTTTTACCTTTCGATGCCGCCATGGCCTGCAAGAGCTTTTTCAAGGGCCACGGTTCCGGATGAGCGACCACCCACGGTGAGGCCTGCGCGCACCAGGTACCGTTCAACCACCCCTTGATCACGTTCGCCAAATCTTCTACATGGGTCAAGTGAAGCGTGCACGAACTTCCCGTTAGCAAAGGTATGATCTTCTTGCCGTCTACCTGTTTCATGAGCCGTCCATATATTCCACGATTGCTGCCTCCGTAGATTAAGCCGGGCCGAAGCACAACTCCTCCAACCGCAAAAGTGGCTTCTTCGATCAGGAGTTTTGCTTTTCCGTAGTATGACTTGCAGGCCGGAAATGCGCTGATGCTCGAGACAGTAATGATAAAGACGCCAGCAGCTTTTGCCTGCTGGAGTAGCTGCCGGGTTCCGATCACATTCCGCTGATAGATGGCTTTCCAATTGCAGGGCGCAAAATCATACGCACAATGAATCAGTGCATCCACCCCCTGGAACATATCATGAGGCACCTCTTCACCGAGGCTGAACACGGCGCTGTCTTCAACCTGCGGATGGCGCGATGCCGCAATGACACGCCAGCCGGAATTTCTTAAAAAACCGGCCAGTTCGCTTCCCAGATAGCCGCTTCCCCCGGTAATGAGGCAGGTCCTTGGGCAATCACTCATATTTCACCATTGAACCGATTCGATGCGCATTGGCCATCGCCGTGAGCGTAATCGTCGCGGCGGAAATGGAGGGGAACACACTCGCATCGACCACATGGGTCCTGAAGAATCCCGGCAAACGTCCGGCGATATCCGATTCCATGGCCTGAGGCTTGGCCCGCATCCGGAAACTTCCGCCGTAATGGTAGCCTCGTCCCGGTAAAGCGATTTCCATCGCTCGCTCGATGGGGAAAAGCCCAAGGCCCCGGAAATGCTTTCCAAGTTTCGCAATCACCTTGTGAATAGTCTTCTTTACATCCGCCCGGGGAACACCTTCGACGATCAACCGATCTTTGGACGTTTCCGAACTCCGTTTGATCTGAAAATTGATCCGGCCGGAATCGACCGAATGCAGAAAGCCCTGGATCACAATCAGGCGATGCTTGAGATGGTGGACAGCCAGTTGGCGCAGGAGCGGAAGAAAGCGGAATCTGTGGTTTAGCGTCGCAGCAATGATATCGTTGTAGGTATAGAGTTGAAGATGAATGGTGTGCGCGGAAATCATCTCGTCCTGGATTTCAATAAACAACTGGCACAAAGTCTGCAACGCCTCGCGGCTGACATTCTCGCTAGCCTCCATGGTGACCATGGGCAGGAGGAAATACTGGCTGTCCAGAACCTCTACGGGACGGTCGTAGGCGTTCATCGATTTCAAGAGGATCTTCGTGGAAGGAATGACTCCGGCGCCTAAATACACGCGGTCCGCTTCGATAGTTACTTTCTCTTTCGACAGACGGTCGTAACCCGTGGCAATGACTCCCAATCGTGATTCGCTGATGGTTTCAATCACAGTATTCGACTTGTAGTCAAAGGGGCCTCGCTTTTGAGTGAGCAAACCAGGGAGGTCGTCGCTGCTGCTATAGATGCAGCCGTAAGGACAACCGTGCAGGCATCGTCCACAGTAAACGCAGCCAATTGCGTTGCTCTTGCTCGGACGAATGGCCAATCGGGAAGACCCATAAGTAATGCCGTCCCGGTTAAGCCTCTCGTGAATGGTTTCCAGCTTTTTGAGAAGGGAGCTTGCTTGGGAGCTGGGCTGCAGATCAAACGGTGAATCTGTATAAAGTGGAAACATTTTCGAAAGGCCGTCCATCCTTCCGGAGAGCCCCGTGATTTTCACCACAGCCTCGTAATGTTTCGCAAGATCGCACACCAGGATCGGCCAGTCCGAAATATCATGCTGAATATAAGGTAAGATCGCCGCACCCCAGACATTCGAAAGCCCCCCGACGGCCAGAGAGGCGCTTGCACCCGTAGCAGCCGTCTCCAACCCCAATTCCTTCTCAACCTCGCGGTAGGGAAAATCGGATCCGTGGACAAGTTTGAGAGGAATCCCCTTGTTTGAGAGGGGCATCTTTGCTTGAAAATACATGAGTTCGGCAAAAGTACGTTCCTCAAAACCAGTGCTCAACTTCGCCAAAAGTGCCTTCTGCTGGTGCTCTAATTCTATCCCGGCATCAACAAGAAGAACCTCTTCTCCGCGATCTAATAAAGCGTGCGCACAAGCACTGCCCGAAGGCCCAGATCCGACAACAAGATTCATTTCGTTAAATATCGGAGCGCTACCCCACTTTCGTTAGCGTAAAGGCGAATCTGACGCACTGTCCATGCAAAACCATTTCGGACTTAAGATGATATCCCCGTGGGCCTTGAGGTTGTCCTCGGTCAACGAGTATTCGAGAAACTGTTCCAGCTTCTCGCCGTCGTTGCCGAGTTCCAAGAGTGTGATGCGTTTTGAAACGACATCGACGCCCTTCCGATTTTTGTACTTCTCGTCACCCTGCTGGTGAACGATGAATGTTCCTGTCATGATTCTATCCTTTCGTTATTCCCGCGTTGATGGTTCGCCTGGACCAGCGGGACGGCCCAGGGAAAGTTGAACGTATTGCTCCACGATGGTGACGATGGAGCGTTGAAGCTCGATGGGCAGGAAGGCCCAGGCTTCGACGATGCGGGCCAACGAGTGGTACGCCGCGACGTGTATACTATTCTGCGCACCGTCTTTGGTAACTACTTGATCTACCGAGGGCGTACTGACGGGCTCGAACCCTGTACCGCGCACCCCATTAATTCCAAACAATAATCGACGCCACGATCATAGCCGCAATAATCGATAACTTTCGCCCTGGCTTCGGCAAAGTCATTCCAGTCGTCGTCCGTCCATTTTAAGAGCCGGTCGATGGCGGCTTTTAATGAATCGGGATTTGCATAATCAAAAAATTCCCCGATTTTGCCAAATGTTTTGCCCAAATGTATGCTGTCGGGGAAACGCGAGATCAACACGGGTAGCCCGCAGGCCAGGCTTTGCAGCGAGATGCTGCTGGTGGCATTAAATGTGGGAATATAGGCCACAAGACAATACTTGGCGCACCCGAATCGCCCCAATAAATCAGGGCCGAGAAGATAATCATTGCTCCAGACGACTTGCCCCGTCGCACTTTTTTGGAGGGCTTCGATTTTTTTCTCATCACGCACTTTGACACTCGGTTCGTGCAGGAGAATCTTTGAGAAAGGCCGGTTTAAATTGCATTCGCTCAGATGCTGAACGGGAGTTCGGCGGGGGTCATCGCCTCCGATAATGAGAAGAATGGGTTCACGGGTTTTGCTGGAGGACGTTTCCCTGTCGTAAAGAATGAACTCGGGTATGGCGTAGGACCGGGTGGGCGGGTTCCTGTGCAGCGGACGGTGTTCGATGAACTTTTCATTTTGAAAAGTAGTGGTAAACGCAGCCATTCCATTGCTTCCCAAGGCGAGCTGAATAGCGCCCATGACGCGTTTTCTGATCTCTATTTTTTCTCCGGACGGATGCAGTCCGATATATAAAAACCGTTGAATGTAGGGAGTTTTAAATTGCAGCCACCACCGGGCCGGCACCAGACCCCAGGGAGAAGAAATGGTCAGGCCCATGACGGGCAGGCCATGCCGGATGGCATGGGAGAAGGCGGCGCGATAGGTCACAAATTCGAGGAATTTTATTTTAAACCTTTGCGGGATAAAACGGATCAACCGTTGTGGAATGGGGCTGGTCGCGAGCGCCGTGAACGAGGCGTACTTTTCCAGCGGAGTCAGCCAGGTAAAGACATGAAAGGGTATGCCCCGTTCTTTGAGTCTTTGCGTAAAAACCATCAGCTTTTCCCGCATATGGCCGCCAAATTCATTGCCGGCCCCCGGTTCCACAACAACCACGGCGGCGGAAATTTGCTTTGCGGCAGGCGGGACAGGCGATGACTCAAGCGGAGAACGATTCATAACTTTATTTTGATTCAGGATTCATTCCACTCGTCGAAGAGCATGCGCACATCCGAAAGATTTTAGCTCGGTTGGTTAAAGATATTGGGATACATACGCCGCAAAACAAAGCGCGGAGCCAGCCAGATCATTAAAGCCAAAAGAATGTTTCGGACACGTTCCGACCAAGCGAGGGATTCCAATCGCATCGCTTTTATCATGTTACTGATCAAGACGCTTCCTTTTTGCCCTGCGACCACGGGCGAACCCAGGCGCTTCAAAATTAACCGAAAGCGCCAATTAACGCTTGCCTCCCAGGTAAACCTATCGGCCGTGGCAAGCCCCCGCTCGGCTGCCTGCTCCACAATCAGAGCGTGCGCGACGTCGATAAACTTGATGAAAATCTCTATCTTCCGGCGTCCCATAAGCCTCCTGCTCTCGGACGGCGCCCAAGCATTCGCGTCGTGATGCCGATAGGAGGCGAGGTCTTCGTCGAGGACGGTAATGGGGGCGACGAACGGAGCTTTATAAAGAAGCCAGGTGTCCGCACAAATGCGAAAGTCTTCTTCCGGCATCGGCAGAAGCTTTTGCAGGACGTTGCGACTGTAAACCTGCCCCGAGGTGGGTGGCACCGAATAGCCGCCTCTCAATAATAGTAGCGGCACCACGTCGCCCGAATCGAGCTCACACCGCTTGGGCGGCATAAATCCGAGTTCTTTCCCGTCTGCATCCACGATCCTCACCCGGTGATGCAGAATCTTGACCCCGTCATTCCAGGCGGAGACGATTCGTTCCGCCGCCGTAGGGCATAAGTAATCATCGGAATCCAAAAACTTGATGATCTCTCCGCGCGCCTGCGCAAAGCCCGCGTTAAGCGCCGAGGCTTGGCCGCCATTTTCTTTGATCACGGCCCGAATTTTCGAGCCATACGAGCGGATGATCTCCACGGACCCGTCCGTGGATCCGTCATCCACGACGATGACCTCACAGTGCGGATAGGTCTGGCCCAGGGCGCTGTCGATCGCCTGCCGAAGAAACCGGGCGTAGTTGTAATTATTAAGAACGATGCTGACGGTATTCATGCTGGAATTTGTAGTAAGAGTAAAAGGTCACAGGCCTACTTAACGATTCAATAATCATCAACGGAACCCTGATAACCTTGCAGCGAGCCGTTCCCTGCCCGGCACAAGTTTGACCACTTGGTGTTGATTGGCAAGGCTGGAAGCTGTTGCTGGCATGTGCGTTAGAATCGCTGAGAGCTATAAACTAGACAATGCCTATAGAGTATTGTAAAACTACTGGTGTGCATCGACTTGCTCCCTCTCCCGCAATCCGTGAGACTCGCTCTAGGATGACGAGCCATTCTGCCACGGAAAAAGCAGGCCGAAAGAATTTTCGCCAGACACTGGCTCCGCTGCAAAAAGCGAAGGCCCCATGGCTCCCCGCCACCCTGGGCTCATGGAGTGTCGGCCCAGACGACTATTCGCTCGAACAATATCTCTTCGTGGGATCGCGCGGCGGCGGCGATTACTTCCGCGTCGGCATTTTTGCCGGCATTCATGGCGATGAGTCCGCGGGTGTTTTTGCAGCGATTCGCTTTGTGCAGGAGCTGGCGCAAAATCCCGACCTGGCGCGGGGTTATGAGGTTTATCTTTATCCGCTCTGCAATCCCTCGGGTTTTGAGGACGGCACGCGCCATTCGCGAAGCGGTCGCGATTTGAACCGGGAATTCTGGCTCGGCTCGCGCGAACCGGAGGTGCAGCTTTTGGAGCGGCAAATCCGGACGCTCCGTTTCGACGGGTTGATCTCGCTCCATGCCGACAATGACTCGTGCGGGCTATACGCGTTCGCCCTTGGCGCGCAGGTGACGCAACATGTGGTGGAACCGGCCTTGCGAGCGGCAGAAAAAATTCTGCCGCGCAATTGCGATGCAACAATCGACAACTTCACCGCGCGCAACGGGCTGATCCGAAAAGGTTATCCGGGGATGCTCTGCGCGGCGCCCGAGGCGAGCCCGCGTCCCTTCGAAATCGTGTTCGAGACGCCCCACCACGCCGACCTCGAAAAACAAATTGAGGCGAATCTCGTTTTTCTGCGCCACGCGCTGGACCAGTATCAGCAGCTCCAGGCCGTCGGGCAGGATTTGTAGGCAGCCCGCGATCTCCGAGCGCGGGTATAAAATCAGGGCACAACATCGACCGGCGTGCCGACAGAGACGTTGGAGAAGAGCAATTCGGCGAAGGCGTGCGGCATACGAATACACCCGTGCGAAGCCGGATACCCGGGCAGGTAACCCGCATGCAGCCCGACGCCGTCGTCGCGGATGCGCAGGTAATAGGGCATGTCGGCCGAATCGTAAACGGCTCCGGTGGGCGGCTTTTCACCGACTTCCGCATTACCGTCAATGATATAGCCGTTGGCGTCCAGGAAAACGCCGTAAAGGTTCGACTTATGATCGATGTCCTTGAGCAGAATCGTGTAATGCCCCGGCGGCGTATCGTGACCCGGTTTGCCCGTGGTGATCGGACTCTCTCCGGCGACATCATCGTTCTGGTAAACGTAAACTTTTTGTTCGCCAATCCGCACCTCGATCCGCGTGATGGGCTGAGTGGGATCGGGCTTCCACGTGTAATTCCAAAGCTGGTACCGAATGCGGTCATCTTCCGTGTACTTCCGGATCACCCCCTGTTTGGAGGAATAGACGCTGTCTTTGTGCAAACTCCTCGATGGCGCGGACGTGTCGGTGGACGCAGTAGCCGCGGGATTATCCGCCCGCAAACCCGGCATGGTCGCCAGCAACGCCACCGCCCACAGGAAACCCCATGCGATCAAGGACGAAAGAGGCTTGTCCTGTCTGGTTGCGGTTTGTCTTACAGGGCCGTGGTTCATTTTACAGAGGATAGATGGGAGTAGCAGATAACGAAAACAAATGGTTGGTAAGCATATCAAGTCCATGACCCAAAATCCACAAGAAACAGAAAATCACACGCAGCGTACCGCGCGCTTGGTGAACTTTTGGTGAACTCACCTCTGGCGCAATAGTCCCAACGGGAGAGAAAGTAAGGGCATTTTTGCCCCTTTTTGCCACCCGTTACCTCTGAAGGACTTCTTTTGATTCGGGTAGTTTAGCACACTTAGTACACTATCCAAAAATCGCTCAAAAGTTTGAGTCCCATTTGGACTACCTTAGAGTAGTCTTCCAAAAAAGGATTCCAAAAATCTTTGGGTAGTTTAGTGCATTAGCACACTCCTGCAAGGAGTGAGAAAGTGAGAGTCCCAAATGGCATCCCTGAAGCAAAGACCAAACAGCCCGTTCTACTACATCCAGTTCAAGGACGCGCACGGAAAATGGAAGACGACCTGGACAAAATACCGCATTGGCGTGCCCCAAGACGACAAGGATGCGCGAGCGCACTGCGCGCATCAGACGGCCCATGAAAAATCCTTGAGGGCCGCAAATCCTACCGAAAAATGGGACGAATGGGTCTCCAATTTTTTCAGAACGCGTTGCTCCAATCCGGTCACCCGTGGAGGTTACGAACAGTCCTGGGGTTGGCTGCGCTCGTACTTGGAGGAGATCGAGGTCAACGTTCCCAGCCAATTAACCCATGTCCACTGCTTCAACTACATCCAGTGGCGTCTGACACATGGGGTGACGGAGCGAAAAATCAAGCAATCGACAGCCCTGCGGGACATCAAGGTGCTACGCCTGTTGATGAATCACGCCGTTAGAAACCAATGGGCAAGCGGAAATCCCTGCCTGCGCATGGGCATCCGTCGCGAGCCGCCCAAAGAAAAAGAAGAATTCACGGACGAGCAAATCGAGAAGATTTTCGCCAAGCTTCCCCAAAAGGAAAAGGACTGGCGTTACGTCGCTTTCCGTATCGCGCTGGAAACGGGTTGCCGCTTGGGAGAAACGGAAATCGACTTCCGCAATATCGACTTTAAACGCAAGACGATCACGTTCGTTGATCCGAAGGGCGGCAAGCCGTACACGACCATCTTGCCGGATAGTCTGATTCCGATGCTGGAAAAGGTGCGGGTGACGAAAGCGAAACAAAGCGTCACGTTGCCCGTCAATGCCTCGACGCGATTCAGCAACTTCCTGAGAAAAATCGGTCTGAAGTCGCACTCGTTTCACTGCACACGGGTTACGTTCATCACGCGTTGCCACCGGCAAGGCATCGAAGCCTCAAAGGTGATGCGGATGGTGAACCATTCTAGCGAAACAGTTCATAAGATTTACCAGCGATTGAATGCGGACGATTTGAAGCCGTTTGCGAACCTGGTACAGTTTCCGCAGCCGAAGTAGAGTTCGCAAAAGCCCACTCCCGGAACTTGGACAGGGTGGTTTTTCCTTCAAACAAGGGAAAACCACTCTTCCTTTTTAGCTCGTTGAGCTTGTTTTCGCCAAAGCCGGTCACCTCCGAAAGCTCGCGCATGGACAGGAACATATCCATGTCAGCCTTCTGTTTGGCGGTGAAACGCTTTCTGCCACGAACATGCTTTTGCATGGGGCCACTTTCTCAAACCGCCAAAAGCGAAATTGTACCTTCGCGAAGTTTTTTGGGACAATTCTCCTGCTTCATCCCCAGGCAGTTGCTCTTTGGCTTTCAAATCCCAATGGATTTAATCCTCTCTTTTGAGGAGTAAAAGCACTTTAGAAATCACGAAATGTCCCGCCGCATGACAAAAGCCTGACAGTCGCGTCCGATAATCCGTCTTGACTCTGTGTAGCCATCGCTTGCCTTTAGACGGCATAGGCGTAGTTCTGGTGAAATGAGCGTCACCACGGTTCAAGAGGCCACAGGTTCGACTCCCATAGAGCCCACTTCGTCTTAAATATGGACAAGAATGATTTTAAGTTCATGCAGGAAGCAATCGACTGGGCAGATGCCTGCCACCCTGCGAAAGACGGTATTCCAAAAGTTGGCGCTGTTATAGTGGCCGGGGGGAAAGCGATCGGTCGCGGGCGCCGTGGAACCGGCAAAGAAGGTGATGATGATCACGCCGAACTGAACGCCATCCGCTCCGTTTCTGCAAAAGATGCGCCGAGTCTGGCAGGAGCCACTTTATACACAACGTTGGAACCATGCACTCCCGATGTGCGAAGTAAAGGTGAGCAATGCTGCTCCGAATTAATTTACCAGCATAAATTCAAAAAGGTCTTTGTTGGCATTTTGGATCCGAATCGAGGTGTGACGGGCAAGGGGCTACTTAGGCTTCAGGAGTCGAATGTTGAAGTCGCCTTATTCCCGCACGAATTCAGCCAGCGAATTCAGGCCCAAAATGCGGTCTTCATTCGAACGCAACAGACATGGGGCGCTACAATCATCCAACCTAAGGAACGCGAATACCTCAGAACCTATGAAAACGGTGGGAAGCATACGGTACAGTTCACTTGCCTTAATCCCCCTGGAGACGACGACTACTTACTCGTTTCTCGCGGTGGGCTATACTGGTCTATGCCTGGCCCGTTTCGGCACGTGAAGGAAAAGACGTGGGAAATCGATGCTTACTTTGGCGGCACTGGAGATCATGTTTTGAACCTGGTGACGGCAAACAATCTCGGCAAAGTATTGTTCAGGTATTATCGGAAGATTGTGGAACAAAACCAAGCCCGTCGAGGCCGATTGCACGGCAAGGTAGATCCCGCGTTACTTGGAGGCGACTATCCTGGGATTGAGATGAATGGCCTTCAAAAAGGACTTCGATTGGAGCATTCGGTTGCTGTTTTTGTCGGCATGAGAGTTGTTCTTGGTTCCACGCTCGTCGAACCCGCAACCATCTCGCGCGACAAAGCCGTGAAGATCACCTACGAGATCGAATGCTTTGAGGACATCCACAAGGGCATATGGCTTGGAGCTTCCTTCCAGGACGTTAAGACAAAAAGGACATTCTATAACACAAATGAGGATAAGGCTGTAGCTCTTAAAAAAGGCAAAAACACCTGCCACCGAACTTTTACGATACCGAAGGATGCACCACTCGGAGAACATATGCTCGGTACGAATGTGTGGCTGGGTGGCGTTGGGAACAGTGATAAGTCAGTTCGAGTCGCCAGCCGACCTCCGACGCGCATAAAGATTGTTTAAGAGGTAGCCCCGAAACTTTAGCAATTAGGTCAACCTTCTGAAGGACAATGGTTAACTACGACTTTAATGCTTCCCTGTCTCCCGTTGACTTTGAGCTTCTCTCGAAGGAGCTGCTCGAAGCCGAGCTAAATATTCGATTGGAAAACTTCGGTCAAGGGCCCGACAAAGGAATTGACCTTCGCTACGCGCCGGTTCGGCGCTCGGAGAACACAGTGTTCCGTTCACTTTTGTCGGGAGCCGGAAAAACATCGGCAGACTTGATTGTGCAATGCAAGCGATATTCGACTTTTTCAAGTCTAAAATCAGAACTCAAAAACAAGGAGAAGGCCAAGATTTTTAAGCTCAAGCCCAAACGCTACATACTCACAACATCGGTCTCGCTTTCGCCACAGCAGGCGGATGAACTGAAGCACCTACTATCGCCCTTTGTGCAATCGACGGACGATATTTTCGGAAGGGACCGTTTAAATAGCATCCTGAGCAAGCACCAAGAGATTGAAAGGAGAAATATTAAATTGTGGATCAGTTCGGCAGGCGTTCTGAATTCGATCATCAATGCGGGAACCCACTTAGTTTCTCGCGAGGAAGTGGAACGCACAATTAGGGCCGCTAAGATTTATGTCCGAAACAGTAGCTTCGACGAGGCTCTGGCAATTTTGAAACAACACCATATCTGCATCATTTCGGGATTACCTGGAATCGGCAAGACGACGCTTGCACGGATGTTATTGCTCTACTTTTACGAGTTAAACTTTGATGTAATAAAAATCGAAAGCGACATTTCCGAAGCTCGCGCGGTCGGCTACCACAATAACCCACGCTTTTATTACTACGATGACTTTCTTGGACAGACCGCCCAGGCTGACAAGCTAAACAAAAACGAAGATCAAAAACTATTGGATTTCATGGCAAGTGTTCGCGACTCAAAGGACTCGCTACTGGTTCTCACAACGCGTGAATATATCCTTAACCAAGCCAGACTGCATTATGAAAAGCTAGACCGAGAAAAGTTTGACCATCGTACATGCGTAATAGACCTGTCGAAATACTCTCGTCGGATTCGAGCCGAAATTCTCTATAATCATCTTCATTTTTCTGATTTACCGCACCTACATTTGGATTCCCTAGTAGCCAGCCGTGGCTATCTCCAAATCGTTGACCACAAAAACTACAATCCTAGGCTGATAGAGTTTCTGACATCTGCGGCGTGGGTCGGCGCAACCCCATCGGACGAATATTTGAAACTCTTTCTAGCGCATTTAGACAACCCAGTGGCGATTTGGGAGCATGCGTTCAGAAATCAAGTTTCGGAGGCAGCCCGTGATTTGCTTTTTGTCCTCACGACTCTCCCAAGAGAAGTGACGCTTCAGGATTTGGAAGTTGCTTTCGGAACGTTTCACAACAAGCACTACACTCGCGGTGGAAATTCCCATTCTGCGGTTGATTTCAAGAAGGCGCTGAAAGAACTGGATGGGACATTTGTAGCCACGCGTAAGGTTGAGGAATTGGTGCTGGTTCGCTTCCAAAACCCGTCCATTCGCGATTTCATGCAGAACTTGCTTCTCGGTGGGGAATTTCTGGCTGAGACGATCGGATCACTTGTTTACTTCGAGCAAGCTCAGTGGTTTTTTGAAACTTTGAATGAAGGGAAACCACAAGCTTCTCTGAATGAACTCAGACGGCATGCGCGATCAATCGCAGACACCATGCAAAGACTCATTGAAACGAGTAGCTGTTTAATCTCTGTTGAGGAGTCTGTCCCATTGCAACATGTCCACCGACAGAATGCCAACCCAGCTTTGCGCCTGGCGCGAATTGTCTCGTCTGTTCAGGACATGAAAGAAATCCGCGATGTTAACTTCATTACCGCGCGAATTGCCGATCTCGCAGAGAGACTGCAAACTGGCAAGATCTCGCCGTCGTTCTGCCTAGTGGCGGTTGAACCCTTGCGCACACTTGGTCATCTTTCCACCGAGCGAGGTTGTCTGTTCATAAATGCGTTGAAAATTAGTGCGACGAATCAGCCTTCTGATTTCGACGATTTTGAAACACTGGCTGGGGTTATCGAGGCTCTGCCAGAATCATTCACCAAATCCGAATTGGAAGAGATTAGGGATGCCTACGGAGGCTTCGCGGATGCGTATGCTTCGGAGTGTGCAAAGGGCCAACTTGACATTGATGACCCAGAAGTGATTCGGGAAGAAGCTTCGCGTGTCGATTACATCGGTGACTTGCTTGGTGTTGAAACAAAAGAGGCGCAGAAAGCCATTCGTGATTACGCCGACAAAAAAGAACGGGAATCGGAGCAGGACAGAAATTGGGATGCAGATGACGACAGGCGAGGAGGAAGTAGTAACTCGGAAGATTGTTCTGATGGGGAACTCGACTCAATGTTTGGCACTTTATGAAGTTAAGAGCTTAGGCCGCGCCAAGGAAATTTTAGCTAAGCCAACCGCCGATCACGCCAATGATGAAGCTCTATCTTTATTGAAACGAATCCCCTGCTCAGGCTAAAGCAATCTGGAATTCAGCGAGAAATTTCATCCCCTCCGGGTGGGATGATAGAGGGTGCGTGTTCAGAATTTTTACTTTCAAGCTGCGACGATTGTAAATGGCCACGCACGGCACTTGGGTAAATCGGCTGGCATACAGGATCGCGTCAAATGCGGCAGGATGCTCCATGAGCGCCTTGGCCCAGGCTTGCGGATAGCGCAATTCATGGCAGTTCAGACTGCCCAGATCGACTCCGCAGGCCGCGAGCGTGGCCGATGCCGTCAAATCACAAATTTTCAGTGCGGGAACGGCAAGAGCGGTCAGTCGTCGTGCCCGCCAATCCGCCGCCGGCAGAGTCGGGGTCAACCCGCTGTTTCTTGCCCCATAAATTTCATCGCCGTACTTTTCCAGAAGACACGTTCTGGCGTCGCGCCCGAGATAAAGCGTGCCCAAATGAGGCGCAGCAAAACGGTTTTCCGCCAACGGTGAATAGGAAATGGGCGGGTGGGTGCGTAAGTGCAGTCTCGACCAGCGCGTCGGCCTGCTCCGCACGACGGGAATATCCCGCGAGGCGAAATCAACTGGCGGAAGATGAAGCGGCCGCTTGGTCTCACTCGACATACGATTGCGCCAGGGCTTTCACTTGATCCACCTTCCCTTTGCGCAATAAGTCGAGAGGGCGCTGCTGCTTAAGACTCTCTCTTGGGTTGACGAAAAAGAGAACCTTGCCCCAGTCGTCCAAGTCTTTGCTCCGGGCCAAAATTTCCAGGGTTTCTTCAAGGCCGTTAAGCACGCCTCCCTGTGCTTGGAATTGCCAAACCGGAAAACGGATGGCCCCCTGTTTTTCTCTCCAGCCGAGCAACCGATGCTTGTTATAGCGGTCGATGACCGCCTGCTTGGAATCGAGTTGCAGGAGCCTCCCGGCCTCATCCGCCGAAACCGTGCCGCCTTCCGATTCCTTGATGCGCTGCTGGGCTTCAATGCCGCGAAAGAGCGCCTCGGCCAGCGGCGACTTGAACGTACTCGGAATGGCCTTGTTCACCGCAAGCCGGAGGCGCTCAACAATGTCCGTTGGTTTGAGGCTCTTCATGGTCCGCAGAAGATGGACAAGGTCCTGATCGATCTTGTTCTCCACGTCGGGTCTGGCTTTAACAGCAACACTCATGAATTCAATAAAGCCATACTGGACGTTCTTGTCAAGTTCGTCCAGTTCATGAATGACTTGCAAGACCCAGCTTCTCGACACAAATAGCGCAATTACTCCGCTATTTGCGCGCAACGTGGTCTTACTTTCCGCGAACGGCTGGGAGGGACGGCAATCAGCGATTGCCACGCACCGCACGACAAAATAGCTCCGCGACTCACAGGCGGCGACCAACGGAAGCCGTCACCTCCCCGCGTTTTGAAGCCCGGCCCCCTCTTCCTTCCGGGGCCGGGATCAAGACGCGGCACATCAACCGCAGTAAAAAGCAGACGGCGTGACGCGAGCACGCGGCGCGGCGGCTGCCCAGCGATGGCATCCCCGCAAATTCATTCGGAAGAAGTTTGTGGCGCGATGCCAACCGAGAAAATGAAAAGAAACTGGTATTCCCAACCGAAAGCCGACCAAATCAAGGCATGTCCTACTCGCTCGTTAGGGATGGATTTGAAATTATCCCATCGGTTCTGACCGAAAGGGAGGTTGAGACGCTTCGAGCCTCCTTAAGCTCAATGGAGGTTGCTCCTGGACACCGCAATCTCATGCAGCGAGTTCCAGACGTTGCTGCGCTAGCAGAGTTGCCCCAAATACTGGGCTTGTTGAAAGGCCTGCTCGGTGCCGAACCCTTCCCCGTACGATCCATCTTCTTTGATAAAACGCCCGAGGCCAACTGGCTTGTCCCATGGCACCAAGATCTTTCCATCTCCGTCAAACGGCGACTTGATGTTCCGGGTTATGATCCGTGGTCAATGAAGGATGGAATACCGCATGTGCAGCCACCGATGAAAATCTTGGAGGCCATGGTTACGCTCCGTCTCCATTTGGATGATTGCGGTGAATCGAACGGAGCCTTACGGGTCATCCCAGGCTCTCATCGATCCGGCAGATTGAATGCTACCAAAATCGCCGAAATTCGTTCGCAACACGCGGAGATCGCCTGCCCTGCGCGCGCCGGTGATGCACTCCTCATGCGTCCGCTCCTGCTTCATGCGTCTTCGGAAGCGTCTGCTCCGGCGCACCGCCGCGTAATTCACCTGGAGTATGCAACTTGTTCTCTGGCCGAGAGCTTGGAATGGGCGGAGGCATCGAAACAGCCTCTTTAAAAAATGGAGCTTTGGATTGGGTGCGAAAATAATTAAAAATAAGTTGAGATATTTCTTGCGCTAGCGCGTCTTATTCTATACAAGAAGAACACATTCAATTTCCATGAACGCCATATCATTAACCACAAGGCATTGCCCAAGCTTTGCGACCATTTGGTTGCAAGGTGCCAGCGTGCTATCGTCCCGGTTTATGGTCAAATATGGCCCCAATACCGGTACCGAAGATCGTACGCAGGAGGTGCGCGGATAGGTTATAGCCTGAACTTTCAGGACAATTTCCAACCCCGCCACCCCTGAGGTGAGCGGGGTTTTTTATTGGTCATTTTCAGAGGTAAAACAAAGGAGTCAACAACAGACAGAACATAAACAATTTTTGGTGACGAAAGAGAAGACCCCGCCGTCGGCGCGAACCGACGGCGGGGCGGATTGGTCACTCACAGAATCGTGGATTGCGGCACTGAAGTAACCGTTAAGGTTATATTTCAATACCGGTGCGGTGTCAACTGACGCCGTATAGATAGCAGCGTTTCTGCGAATTACCGGTCCCTCCAAGTCCCTATTTACATCACAGAAGGCTTAGGCCTTTGTTCTATATGAAAATATAGGCAAATGGTCGCAGGGGAGGTGTGCCTGAAACACCGAAACATCCGCCGTGAAATACCTGCGGGTACGAGAAACAAGAGCTCGTAATGGTGTTCGTTCTTTATTGTGAAGTCCTGCGGTGAGCGGTGGACCTGAGGGTCTGCGTGAACACCGCCGCAGGACATGATTTTAATCAGGATATGTTTCTCGGCCCACCTGTGCTCGATGAGCAGATGCCGAATCAGCCGATTTTTCCTACCACATACCAATCAAGACTAAAGGCCTCTGCAAAGGCATTAATTTGAAGGAAGTGATAAGTAGATTCGGGCAAGTTATCAAATTCCTCGAGCAATGGCCGAATCTGACGTACTCGCTCAAAAAAGATCGCTTTGCGAGGGTTTTCATCAGGAATGTCTTCGGCGATCGCTCTGAAAAGTAGGTTGCTCAATGCTTCGAGTTGCGACGAAGGAGTTTCATTGGAAGGAGAATCAGTATTGGAAATGGCTCCCCTAAGCATACTTTCCAAGAGCTGCCCCTCAATAGGAGTTGGATCAGGGTTAGCAATCCCCGATCCTCCAGGCTCGGAGTAATACCAAGCGGAATGTCCGCTGAGTTGCTTTACCAGTGGGAAGGTACAATGCGACAATATGGACCCCCGCGACGTATGCCCGTTAAGTTCTAACCATCGATGAAAGACAGGAGCCGCGTAGACCGCTATTGCGCGATTCCCGACGCGCTCGACAATCTTGGCCAGCGCCTCCTGCTGATCTGTCTGGATATCGAAGCGCCAACACGGGCGCGGTGACCATAGCTTTGCGAGCTGCCGTGGTCTGCGTCGATAATAATGGCTGCGCTTCGCCTGTATGAAAAGATTAAGCTTAAAGTTCGGAAACTCGCCACGGCGTCGCCGCCGCAATATAAAGTCCCAATCGTAGCGGTTCAGTAACGCTCCTCGTAGAGGTTTCCTAAATCCAAAAATAGGCCAGAGAAGAGGATCATTTAGAAAAAGAGCTCGATCAAAACCCACGTATTGTTCAAAAACTTGACCCGGACACCAAACTAATCGTGTTCCCGCCTCAAGCTGGTTATAAAGCGGAGCTTCAAATGCTCTTTCTTCAAATTCAGAAGGAATCGCGGCCATGCTTAAGCTGATTACACTTAATTTCCTGTTAAGTAGCAAGAATACCACTTGAATTTGATCGCCTAATCACGGCTTCCATTTCCTTTTTAGCGGCCATGGTCCAGTAGCTAAGACGTGACGACGCCATCGTTGAGAAGCCGGAGCGTAACCGGCTGGCCGCACCATTTGATACCGCAGATATGCCGCGTGCCAGCCAGCACAGGGAGGTCTCCAAAACCACCCAGGCCTGGGGCAGCACCAGGGCGGCATGTGCTGCTCACCTATTGGGGATGTGGCTCGACAAGGAAGGCACCTGCTTTGCAAGCAGTCTCATGCGGGAGCGTTACCCGCCATCTCCAGCGCTGCGCACGGCGGCAATTTTCATTGGGAGTTGCCCCGGCTAGCCGACTGTAAATCGGCCGACAAAGAACCTGTCGGAAGGCGACCTGTGGAGCATTGCCACCAACTCCCACCATTTATCCCACCACGCCATAGGTTCCGAAGCCGAAGTCGTCGAGGCGCACGGTTGTCAACCGTGTCACTAACGAGTGCGAGTCTCGTCGGAGCCGCCATGGCAATAATTTACCTCGGGCACGAGGAAGACAGAAATCCGCGCCGCTTGGGACGGCGAGACACCCGGGGCAGCACCGGGGTGCCCGACCACTTTCCCTCCCCGTAGTTCAGCAGATCCAGAACCCGTGACTTCTAATCACGTAGTCGCAGGTGCAAATCCTGCCGGGGAGATTTCCCAGGTGTCGAAACAGTAGCCGAGCCTGACTGTTAATCAGGTGCCGCAAGGCGTGTAGGTGCGAGTCCTACTCTGGGAGCCATTTCACGGAGCACGTCCGGCATAGACGAGGAAACTGTCCCGAAAACAGCTGCGGCCTTAAAACCGTCCAGAGTGCGATTCTCTGGTGCTCCGCCAATTTCCGTCGCAACCACCGCAAATGCAAAGCATCTCGCGCACCCGGGTTCTCAACTCGGCCCTATCCGGTGAGAGTCCGGATGCGGTGACCACTTTCCGCCCGTTAGTATAATAGTAACGCGCCCGGCCTACACCCGGGAGTCGAGGGAGCGTAACCTTCACGGGCGATTTTTTATGACAGTACCCTCCGTAGCTCAAAAGCAGAGCCATCAGCCGATTACTGATAGACCGGGGAGCGTTACCTCGCGGAGGGACCATTTTATGGCTGAATAGCTGAGACAGATTAGCGCCTCGCTGAAGCCGAGGAGAGTTCGGCGCAATTCCGAATTCAGCCACCATTTCACGTCATTGATGTAGCAGCGCGCATGGCGGTCTTCCAAACCGCACGGGTCGGGGCGGCACCGGCATGACGTAATTTTTCCAAGCTCCCGAGGTGTAAGAGCCCTGCATGTCGCCGTGCGAAGGCGAAGGTTCGAGGTGCAAGTCCTCGCGGGAGCACCAGTTTCATTCCTCCGTGGCAGAGCCAGCAATGCACTTCTTTCGTAAAGAAGACGATGCCGGTGCGACTCCGGCCGGAGGATCATTTTCAGGTGATAATGTAGCCAGCAGCATTCAGGCCTGTGAAGCCTGCCGGGTGGGTGCGAGTCCCACGCACCTGACCAATTTTCTTCACGCATATGGCAAAGTCGACGAGCTGTCGGTCTGCAAAACCGATCTTACCCGGTGCGAGTCCGGGGTGCGTGTCCATTTTACTCCATCCAAGCAGAGATAGCGCTGCGGTCCGTCGGTAACGGACAGAAGGCCGGTGCAAGTCCGGCGGATGGATCGTTTTATCCGCAGC
>Ga0182024_10001018_pt1 | contig 72852 bp, 61 predicted proteins | sample P32metaG_FD_120480 | JGI IMG/M metagenome (GOLD analysis project Ga0182024, IMG submission 120480) | Permafrost microbial communities from Stordalen Mire, Sweden - P3-2 metaG (Illumina Assembly) | ecosystem: Environmental > Terrestrial > Soil > Wetlands > Permafrost | place: Sweden: Stordalen...
AAGCCCGCGAAACGCTGGCGCGTTCCGCTACGAGCCTCAACTCATCAGCGCTTCCTGCATCGCCCGGAATTTGAGCTCTGTCTCGGCCGTTTCCTTCTCGGGGGAGGAGCCCTGGACGATGCCGGCGCCGGCGTAGAGCCGCGCGCGGTTTCCATCGATCAGCGCCGAGCGCAAACCGGCGAAGAATTCCGCGTTTCCGCGGACGTCCATCCAGCCGAGAGCGCCCCCATAAAGCCCCCGCGGAAAATCCTCCAGTCCCCGAATCCGCGGCACGGCTGCGTCGCGCGGCGCTCCTCCAACGGCCGGCGTGGGATGCAAGGCCGCAACGGCGTCGATAGCCCGGATCCCTGACGGCAGATCCGCGCAAACGGGTGTGTGAAGGTGTTGGACGTTCGCATACCTGCGCACTCCTGGCCGGTCCGGATGCTCGGGGCGGAGTCCCAGGGCCTCGAGCCTGCGCACGATCTCATCGAGGACGAGCGCATGCTCGCGCTGCTCCTTTTCGTCGCGCAGCAATGCGGCGGTGAATGCGGCGTCTTCGCTCGCCGTCCCGCCTCGCCGGGCCGAACCCGCAAGGGCCTCCGTGAGCAGTTTGCCATTTTCGACCCGCAGGAGCCTCTCGGGACTCGCGCCGATGAAGCTTTGGCCGTGCCCGTTTGCGACGGAAAAGGAGTAGCAATCCGCGAAGCGCTGCCGGAGCCCGTTCAACACGCGCAGCGGATGGAGCGTCTCGCGGGCCGTGACATCCTTCCCCCGCGCAAGGACGATTTTGGCGTACGCGCCTTCCGCAATCTGGGACAGCGCCGTCCGGACGGCCCCAGCATACGCGCCGGCAGGCCCGACTTCGCGCACGGTCGCCTCCCGGACCGCCGGGTCGGCGAATTCGGGCTCTGTGTAGTCGAAGGCCCGGAATTTCGAATGCGCCCGCCACACTTTCTCGGCAAGCGCTTCGATGGAGGTTGTTGCGTCGACGACGAGATTTGCGACGGCCACGGTCCGCCCGTCCCGCAGGGCGACTTGCCAGCGGGGGACGAAAATGCCTGCCGCTTCGAACGGCTCGCCTGTCTCGACCCGGTCCAGGAAGGCGAAAGCCGAAAAAAAGAGCGGACCGGAAAACGGCAGGGTGAGGTCGCCGACGGCCACAGTGTGTTCAAGCGTTTCGTCCACGAACCGCCGGCAGGCGGCGAAGCGCCCGGGTCCTTCCGTCACAAATGACAGGACGGCCTCCGCTCCCGCGACAGCCGTGGCTTCCGCGGGTCGTTCGACATAAAAATGCCGCTCTTTCGCCTCGAAGATGGATTCGAGAACCGCCAGGGGATCGAGTGCGTCGACCGCCAGGGAAATGCTGACGAGCTGCTCCCGGCCGGCCGCGGCGGCGCGCAGCCGGCATTGCTCAAGGAAGCCCCGCAAAGCGGCGGGATTTCGGTTGGCCGCGGGATCGAGGGGCAGAGTCTTCATCGGCTGAATGGAGCCGGAGCGCGCGCGATCCGCTCCGGGATCTCCGGGAAACTCACGGCATCGCGCGGGGGAAAAGCATCAATGACTGGGAGACCGGATTTCCCGCAAGGCCGGAACCCCAATCGAGCTCTTGAGTCCAGGTCTCTCCTTTTTTCCCGCCGAGAACGCCCAGGATCTTATCGGCCGTTTCGGGCATGACGGGACGGAGGGCGCAGGCGGACAACCGGAGTGACTCGGCCATGGAGGCCAATGCCGCGCACAGGCGCGCCTTGTCCACCGGATCGGCGGACTTGCCGAGCTTCCAGGGAGCGCGCTTTTCGATGTACGCGTTGATCGATTTTACGAAAACAAACAGCCGCTCCAGGGCCGTATGGAACTGAAACCCCTCGCAAAGCGGCAGGTACTCCGCCCGGGTCTTGGCCCAGAGCGCGCGCAGCTCCGACTCGGGCTCCTCGACCAAATCGGCCGCGGGGACAGCGCCCGCGGCGAAGCGGTGGGTCATGTTGAGCGTTCGATTCACGAGATTGCCGAGATCGTTCGCGAGGTCCGCATTGTACCGAACGATGAACTGCTCGCGGGAAAAGTCGCTGTCCTGACCGACGTTCATCTCGCGGATCAAAAAATAACGAAATGCATCGGCGCCGAATTCGCTGACAAAATCCAGCGGATTGAGGGCATTGCCGGTGCTCTTCGACATCTTTGCGCCGCTTTGCATCCACCAGCCATGGACGACAATCCCCTTTGGCAGCGGAATGCCGGCGGCATGCAGGATGATCGGCCAATAGACCGCGTGAGGTGGGACGAGGATGTCCTTGCCGATCACGTGCCAATCGGCGGGCCAGATGCCGGGCCGGTCGGCGACTGCGGAGTAATAATTGACGAGGGCATCAAACCAGACGTACGTGACGTATCCCTCGTCGAAGGGCAGGGGAATGCCCCATTCGAGGCGCTCGCGAGGCCGCGAGATGCAGAGATCGTTCAGCGGATCTTTGAGGAATTCGAGAACCTGTTTTTGGCGGTAGTGAGGAAAGATGAATTTATCGTTACGGGTCAGAAAATCGACCAGCCACTCCTGGTGGGCCTTTAGTTTGAAGAAATAATTCGGCTCAACGATCTCGTTGACCTCGCCGAAAATTTCCGGCCATGAGCCGTCGGGATTGCGGTCCTTTTCCTGCAGGAATTGCTCCTGGCGGGTGCTGTAGAATCCCCGGTATTCGCCTTTGTAGATATCGCCCCGGTCAAACAGATCCTGGAGAATCTTGCGCACGACCCGCTTGTGCCGCTCCTCGGTCGTGCGAATGAAGTCGTCGTTGGAGATGTTCAGCTTGACGAGAAGCGACCGGAACTCGGCGCTCACCTCGTCGGCGAACTGAAGCGGGGGAATCCCGCGCTTGCGGGCGCTTTGCTGGACCTTCTGCCCGTGTTCGTCGGTGCCCGTGAGGAAGTAGACCTGGTCGCCCATCAGCCGCCGGAACCGGGCTATGACGTCGGTCAGCACCTTTTCATAGGCATGGCCCAGGTGCGGCGAACCGTTTACGTAGTCGATCGCGGTCGTGATGAAGAATTTCATTTCCGAATCGCCCATACAACGCCAGGGCTGAAAGCCTCGCAACCCCGGAGTTTCAGCTTTCCGCCGATCGGGTTCCAGTCTTGCATGGGTCCATGCCGCAGCCCGAACTGGACTTCCGAAACGTCAATTCGCTATGGGGCAGTGTGATCGTGGAAACGCTCGCGAGCATGGGAGTGCGCCAGGCGGTGGTTTCCCCGGGATCGCGCTCGGCTCCCCTGGCCTTTGCCGTCGCGCGGCATCACGGGATCGAAGTGATTCCGGTTCTAGACGAACGTTCCGCGGCCTTTTTTGCCCTGGGGTTGGCCCGGCAGAATCTCCGGCCCGTGATCCTTATCTGCACCAGCGGGACGGCGGGGGCGAATTATTTCCCGGCGATCATCGAAGCGCAGGAAAGCGGGGTTCCGATCCTCGTCCTTACGGCGGACCGGCCGCCCGAGATGCGGTTCTGCGCCTCCGGGCAGACGATCGACCAACAGGGGATGTTCGGACGGCATGTGAACTTTTTCCATGAGCTGGCAATGCCGGAGACCACCGACGGGCTCCTCCGGTACCTGCGCCAGACCATTGCGCATGCGTGCACGCGGACGAGCCTGCCATTTCCGGGGCCCGTCCATTTAAACGTCCCTTTTCGCGACCCTTTGCCGCCGATCGCCGATGGTACGGCGGAAAGGCTCGGAGGCCTCGATTGGGAGGATTTCTTCGCCCATATCGCGCCTGCGCAGGGGGTCGAACCGCTGACGCGGGCACCGGCGATCACCACGGATGTCCACGGAGTGATCGTGGCCGGTCCGGCGCTGCCGCGGGATCCGGCGGCCTACGCGGCGTCGGTGGGAGAAATCGCGCGAAAGCTCGGCTGGCCCGTTCTGGCGGACGGGCTCTCTCCGGCGCGCAATTACGCGAAGGAAATCCCGCATCTTGTGACGGCGTACGACGCGATTTTGCGAAATCCCGAGGCGGCCGAGAGGCTGAAGCCCGAAACCGTGGTCTGCCTTGGCGGCTGGCCCACGAGCAAGATCCTGCGCAGCTGGCTCGAAAGCAGCCGGGCTGCGACCTGGCTAATCAGCGTCCGGCCGGACAACCGCGACGCCCTTCACGGTTCGACACGCCAGATTCCAATTTCTCTAAAGGTCTTCGCAAATGGGCTGCCGGAATCATCCGCAGCGAGCGGCTACGAGCAGATGTGGAGCGCCCTCGAGGGGCCGGCCCGATCCATGCTGGACCGGCGATTGGAGACGGAGACGGCATTTTTCGAACCGAAAGCGGCATGGCTTCTCGCCCATCATCTCCCCGAGGAAACGCCCCTTTTCGTCGCAAGCAGCATGCCGGTCCGGGATGTGGAATGCGTCTGGCCTGCCGGCGACAGGCGAATTCGGATTTTCTTCAATCGCGGCGCCAATGGGATCGACGGCACCCTTTCGACCGCGCTGGGCATCGCGCATGGAAACCGGCCGGCCGTTCTTCTGACCGGAGACTTGGCGCTGCTCCACGACTCAAATGGATTCCTCGCGTCCAAGAAACTCCGCGGAAGCCTGACCATCGTTCTAATCAACAATCAGGGCGGGGGGATATTCGAGCACCTGAGTGTGGCGGAGTTTGAGCCGCCGTTCGAAGAGCTTTTTGCGACTCCGCAGTCCATTGATTTCTCGGCGCTGGCGGCCGCGCACGGCGTCGAGCATACGAGCGTACACGACTGGGACCAATTCGCCGATCTCGTGTCGATCCTTCCATTTTCAGGGATCCGCGTCCTTGAACTGTACACCGACCGCAAGAGCGACGCCGCAATGCGGAAGAGCCTGTATTCCGCGGTATCCAAGCTGGGCGTGGGATGAATCGCGTCGACGACCTCAGCCTCCAGAATTGAAATCCGGCGAAACGCTGGCGCGTTCCGCTACGTAGCGGAAGCCGCAAGGCTTTCGCAGAAGACCTGAGACATGAGGTCTTCGACATGACCTCGACAAGAGTCGGCCGCGGGTTCAAATTCGAGTCGTGACCCCCGCCTGGAAAACCGCGAAGACCTTCACCGATATCCTCTACCATAAGGCCGACGGCATCGCAAAGGTGACCCTCAACCGGCCCGCGAAGCGCAACGCATTCCGGCCGGAGACCGTTGCCGAGATGATCGAGGCATTCAACGACGCGCGCGAAGACCAAAAAATAGGGGTTATCCTCCTGACTGGCGCGGGGCCGCATTCGGATGGAAAATACGCGTTTTGTTCCGGGGGAGACCAGTCCGTCCGAGGGCCTGCCGGCTATGTAGGATCGGACGGAGTGCCCCGGCTCAACGTTCTTGATCTTCAGAAACTGATCCGGTCGATGCCCAAGGTGGTGATCGCGCTCGTGGCCGGATATGCGATCGGAGGAGGGCACGTCTTGCACGTCGTCTGCGACCTTACGATCGCCGCGGACAATGCGATCTTCGGCCAGGTCGGTCCAAAGATGGGCAGTTTTGATGGCGGACTCGGCTCCAGCTATCTCGCACGAATCGTCGGTCAGAAAAAGGCACGGGAGATCTGGTTTCTCTGCCGTCAATACGGCGCCCGCGAGGCGCTTGAGATGGGGCTCGTCAACGCCGTCGTGCCCCTGGCCGACCTTGAAAAGGAAGGCGTCAAGTGGGCCCGCGAGATTCTCGGCAACAGCCCGCTTGCAATCCGCTGCCTGAAAAGCGCATTCAATGCCGACCTGGACGGCCAGGCGGGGCTTCAAGAGCTGGCCGGCAATGCGACGCTCCTTTACTACATGAGCGGGGAGGCGAAGGAATTTCACCGGGCGCAGCGCGAAAAGCGCCGGCCCGATGCGTCTCAGTTTCCCTGGCTTCCGTAGCGTTCGGCGAAACGCTGGCGCGTTGTGCCTCCGTCGCCCTAAAGGGCGCCCGCCGGAGGCATCCCTTCGGGACGATGCTTCGCATCGCCATCTCCGCGCTTTGCGCTGCGTCCGCTACAAGGCATCCCGTAGCGGAAGCCGCAAGGCTTTCGCAGATCGGCGAAACGCTGGCGCGTTCCGCTACTTCCCCACGCTTGTGCGCAGGCCCGCCAGCTGGCCGGCGGATCCGAGCTTCTCGTTTTTGTGCGCGATGAACTTCGCGTACTCGTCCATGAAGATTATGCCCGGGGGCCGGAAATCGAATTCGGCCGGCTTGTCGCGGAAAAACTCGCGATGGACGCGCGTCCAGACGAGCCGCCCGTCGGTGTCGATATTAACCTTAGTAACGCCCAGCTTGGCGGCGGGCAGGTATTCGTTCTCGTCGACTCCCACCGCGCTTCCCAGCTTGCCGCCGGCTGCGTTGATGCGCCTGACCTCCTCCTGGGGGACGCTGGAACTGCCGTGCATCACGAGCGGAAATCCGGGTACGAGCTTACTGATTCCTTCGATCACCTCGAAATGGAGCGACTGGCGGCCCTTGAACTTGTAGGCGCCGTGACTCGTTCCTATGGCGGCCGCAAGGCAGTCGCAACCTGTCAGCTTGATGAACTTTTCGGCCTCATCGGGCTTGGTGAGGCACGCATTTCCTTCGTCGACCGTGATGTCCTCCTCGACGCCCCCGAGCATTCCAAGCTCCGCTTCGACGGATATGCCCTTGGCGTGGGCGGCTGCGACGACCCGCTTGGTGATCTCGACATTCTTGTCGAACGACTCGTGGGACGCGTCGATCATGACCGAACTGTAAAAGCCGGACTTGATGCAGTCGTAACAGGTCTCTTCGTCGCCGTGGTCGAGGTGGACTGCGAAAATCGCGTCCGGATGGAGCTGGGCAGCCGCGCGGATGATCGCTTCGATCATCAGCTTGTTGGTATACTTCCGCGCCCCTTTCGAGATTTGGATGATGAACGGCGCCTGCGACTGAATGCAGCCGCGAAAAAGGCCCATCGCCTGCTCGGCGTTATTGATATTGTACGCGCCCGCAGCGTAGTTGCCATAAGCGTGTTTGAAGAGCTGAGCGGTTGTAATAATCATGGCGGAAAGTTTTCGTCAGGATGAGCCTGCCCCATTCGATTCCCCGCTGTCCGCTTTGGCGGCGGCGGGCGGCTCCTGGGACTTCTTGCGCGTGAAGCCCCTCCGCTTCGGAGCATTCGGATCTTTCGGTGGGCGAGGCGCGAATTCGAATGCGGTTGTCCCGTCCGGCTTGAGCGCAAGGTGCGCGCTAAAGGGCCGCCGGGTCCTCTGGCTCCAGAACTTGTCCAGCAGGTCCGTCTTGCCGACGTTCAGCATCTTCACGAACTGCTCTCTTGGAATGTCGCGTGAAAGGATGCGCCGCGAGCAGCGGGCGAGGATCTTGTCTTCGCCGTTTTCAACCAGGCGAACGACATAGCTTTGGGGCGTCTCGTAGATTTGCGCACCCGCGCCGAAACGCTCGGGCGCGGGCTCCACGGGCTGGAGGCCTGTGAAGTCGATCTTGACCGCTCCGTTCGCGTCGCGCTGCCCGTCGAATACAAACTCCGCCTTTTTCTTTTCGGCGTTGTATCGCAGGATCGCGCTGTAGGCTTTGCCGGATTTCTGGGATCGGAATCCGTCGAGCGGACCGATCTGGCCCTTCGAAAGGAGATCGCGAACCTCGGACTCTTCCATCCGGCGGCCGCCAATCACCTTGTAGATCATGACCTCTCCGTCCTGCGACTTGTAGCCGCGGAGGGTCTCCCGCATGGGCTTGCCGTCCGTCGGCGCCAGGATATCGGTCAGGCGCGCCGCGGTGTCGTCCTCCTCGAACGCCTTGACGCGTTCGACGATTCCGCGGGTCTGGTGGGCCACCTCGCTCATGAATTCGGGCCGCGTGAATTTTCCGTGCTCGATCTGCCGAAGCTTGAATTCCCATTCCCCCGTCATGGCCGGGCTTGTGAGCGCCTCGGCCTTCACGGCCGCGAGAAACTGGAGCAATTGCTCGGCCTTTGCCGTCGGGATGAGTTCCCGCTGGGCTCGGTCCATGTATTTCTGATTGATGAGGCCGTCGATCGTGTCGGCGCGGGTGGCCGGCGTGCCAAGGCCGCGCTCCTTCATCGCCTCGGCGAGCTCCTCGTCGTCCACGAGCTTGCCGGCCCCTTCCATGGCTGAAAGTAGCGTCGCTTCCGTGTATCGGGGCGGAGGCTTTGTCGTTTCGTCGTGGAGGATCGCCTCGAGGGTCTTTGCCCGGGCGGCGCCGCCTTTGGAGCCTCCCGCACCATTTGGATAATCCTGCGGGACGAGCGCTGGCAGAGCTTTCGAGTCCGCGGAGTCGTCCTCGACCGTCGTTTTTCCGTACACGGCGAGCCATCCGGGAAACGTCAGAACCTTTCCCTCCGTCTTGAAAGTGTGGCCGGAGACGACGCTCAGGCGCGTCGTAATGTCGAATTCCGCCGAGGGGTAAAACACCGCGACAAACCGGCGCGCGATCATGTCGAAGATCTTAGCCTCCATGTCTTCGAGATTCTTCGGCTCGGCGGTTGTCGGTATGATTGCGAAGTGGTCCGAGATCTGGGCATTGTTGAAGATCCTCTTGTTTGGGCCGAGCCAGCCCTCATTGAGGACCTTTGCGGCAAAGCCGGCGAGGTCTCCACCGAGATTGCCGAGCGTCTCGCGCACGGTCGGGATGTAATCCTCGGGCAGCGCCCGCGAGTCCGTTCGCGGGTAGGTGATCATCTTGTGCCGCTCGTAGAGCGCCTGTGCGATTTGGAGCGTGCGGCGGGCCGGAAGCCCGAAGCGGTTGTTTGCTTCCCTTTGGAGGGTGGTCAGGTCGTACAGGCGCGGGGATGCCTGGGAGCTGGCCTTCTTCTCCTCGGTGACCTCGGCCGGCGGTTGGCCCTGGCACGCGGCAAAGACCGCCTCGGCGAATGGTTTTTCCCAGATTCGGTCGATCCGGTCGTGCTCGTCGCCTTCGGCCTTCTTGAAGCCGGGTCTCTGATAGACGCCCTCGTACACGCCGTTTTTGACCTCGAAAGCCGCCGTCACGCGCCAAAACGGGCGGGTCTTGAAATTGCGTATCTCGAGTTCGCGCGCAAAGACGATCGCAAGGGTGGGGGTCTGGACTCGGCCGACCGAGGCGACATTTCCCGCGCGGGATCCGAACATCCGCTTGGTCAGGGCCCGGGTGCCGTTGATGCCGATCAGCCAGTCGCTTTCGCTCCGGCAGCGGGCCGCGTCGGCGAGACCGGCCATCTGGGATCCGTCCCGAAGATTCTTGAAAGCCTCGCGAATCCCCTCGGTGGTCATGGTCTGCATCCATGCCCTCTTCACCGGCAGCTTGCACTTTGTAAGTTGGTAAAGGTTGGCGAAGATGAGCTCGCCCTCGCGCCCCGCGTCGCACGCATTGATGACAAGCTCTATGTCCTTTCGGGCGAGAAGCTTCTTCAGTTGGTCATAGCGCTCCTTTGAATCCTCGATCGGCTTGAGCCCAAATTTTTCGGGAATGATCGGCAGCATTTCGAGCCGCCAGAATCCGTACTTCTTCTTGTCGATGTCCTCGGGCATCTCCAATTCCACGAGGTGGCCGACCGCCGACGAAATCACGGTTTCGTCATTTTCAAAGTGATCACCCTTCTTGGGCACCTTGCCCAGGGAACGTGCGAGATCGGCGGCCACCGACGGCTTCTCGGCGATGATGAGTGACTTCATGAAGAGGGGAGCGGTTATGGGGCGGCGGGCTGGAGTGCAAGCTCTAAGGTTGCCCGTCCCAATATAGCACGAGTGCGCTCGGAGAACATTCGCCGAGCCGCACACGACTCCCGGAAGCGCTGTCCGGGACCCCGCTTTATATCGGAAGTTTAATTTCCGGCCGGCGCGGCGTTTTCGGATTGAAGGGCCGATTCGAGCTTCCCTTGCAAGCCCGCCAAGCGGGTGTGGAGCTGAGGATCGGAATTTATTGAGAGTCCCGTCTTCACGACATCGTATGCCGCCGAGAGGTCGCCGCCGTCCGCCAGCGTGATTGCAGCGTCGTAAATCACCGCGGGATCTCCGGGAAACAGCCGCACGCCTTCGCGACAGGCCTGCATCACGGCGGGAGTGGGTTTGGCGGAGGTCGCCAGCGCGATTTGGTAGTAGAGTCCGTATTCCTCGGGCAGGGGAGGCGACTGCGCGCGCCCCTCATCCAAAAGCATTAAAAGTGTGGCCGCCTGGATGGGACTCAGGCGCGCCTGGGAGGCGCCGGGCTGTCCGTTGGTCAGCTCGTTGAAAAGCAGGCGGACCAACTCGTAATAGACTCGCGGACGGACGACATGGCCGGCCACCGCCTTTCGCAGCAGCGGATCGGCGAGCGCAGGCTTTCCGCATTCGAGTTCGAACAGGCCCATTGCCCCCAAAAGGCCCGGATCGGTTTTATTATCCTGATAGGCGAGATTGAACGTATCCTGCGCGTGGTCTCGGTACTTGGGTTTAAGTTCGGGAAACTGGATTCCGACCCGGTCCATTTCCAGTCGCTCCCAGTCCCCCTCGATCCGACCAACCTCCGCGGGAGTGGCGTCCCGAAGCTTGATATCCGAGTCGGCCGGCGCCATTACGGGCGACAACGGCAGGGAGTGGGTCAAAGCCCAGGGCAGATAATCGCTTAGGTCATTGAGCGCCCACGCGTAGTCCTCGCCAAACAGTTCCGCGAAGTGATCTTCGGTCACTGGACCGGTCGCAGCATCAGAAACCAGCTTCCACAGCGCCACGCGCCGTGGATGGTCTTGGCCATCGAGGGCCCAGCGGATGAAGAGCGAGGTCTCCGCCAGCCGCAGCACGGCGTGGTCCTTCGTTTCATTCGGGCTTGTTGTTGGATCGGCGAATATCTCCGCCAGCGGCAACAATTGCCTGGGAAAATCCGGATCCCGCACCAACGCCGCCATCTGTCCTTGGGACATCCACGCCGCCGTGCCGGTTTCCGCCGCGCCCCGCGAGAATTGCATGCCCTGGTACAGGTCGCAAAATCCGTCGATAAACCATCGCGGAAGCGCAGGAACCCTGCGCTCGAGAGAAAGCCGCACACGTTCATCGGAGTAGACCACCCGCGTGAGGTCGATAGACCGGCCCGGTTGCACCAGAAAGACTGCGAGGGAATCCGCATCCCAAAGCATGAGGTTTGGCAGGAAACCGACCTTGGGCCGTTGCCCGGGCGCCGCGCCCGTCCCCGCATGCGCGAGCAATTGGGCCATCAATGGCGCCGACAATCCGTCGTTGCCGCTGTCGGGAACCAGAATGTAGACGGCCGGTACCGAGAGCTTGGCCTGAAACTCGGGCGGAAGGACGCGGTCGAACATCTCCCCGGCGGCCAGCGCCGCACTGGCGAAGATCTCGGTCTTGGTGTCGGACCAGCGTGAAAGCACCTCGAATCCCGGCGGGTGCGCGTACCGCCACGTGACGCTCTGCACGATGAAGGGCGGCAGCATGTACGTGGGGCCGCCCGGCGCGTCGGCCCCCTGTGCGCGCAGCAGCGGCTGCACGGCCGCGAGCGCGCTCAGGGCGAGAAATGCAGTCTTTAGACTGGAAGCGCGATGCATTTCCTATCCCGTCGACTGCAACTTCGGAGTCTCCGCCAAAGTGCTGTCGAGAGCCTTGAGAAGCTCTGCGATGGTCTCGTCGGTTTCGTCTCCCATGTTGGAAATGCGAAAGGCTTTGCCCTTCAATTTTCCATATCCGCCGTCGATCAAGAAATGGTGCTTTGACTTGAGCGTTTTGTTGAGCGCAGGCAGGTCGATATTAAGCGTGTTCGAAAAGCAGTTCAAAGTCACCGAACCATAACCTTCCTTGGGGAAAAGCTTGAACCCTTTCGCGAGCGCCCACTCGCGCACAGTGCGATTCAGGCGGGCATGGCGGGCGTAGCGGACGGGCAGGCCCTCGGCGGCGATGTCCTCGAGCTTCGACTTTAGGCCGTAGATGAGCGAAATCGCAGGCGTGCTCGGGGTCATCCCAGCCTCGTGGTTTTTTTGAAATTCGAGAAAATCGAAGTAGTACCCGCGTCCGTCGGTCTGCGCCGCCCGGGCGAGCGCCCGCTTCGAAACGGACAGAAGCGACATTCCGGGAGGAAGGGCCAGCGCTTTTTGCGAACCGGTTATGAGAACGTCGATCCCCAGTTCATCCTTCGGGATCGGCAAAGCGCTGAGGGAGCTCACGGCATCGATAACCGAGATGACGTCGGGAAACTGGCGAACCACGGCCATGAGGCCGGGCAGATCGCTCATGCAGCCGCAGGAGGTCTCGTTGTGGATGATCGTCACTGCGTCGTACGCGCCGGTCGCAAGCTCGCGGCGGACCGCTTCCGGATCGACGGGCTGGCCCCATTCGAATTTCAGGGCTCCTGCGGGCCGGGCGCAGCGCAGGGCGACATCGTTCCATTTGTCGGAAAAAGCCCCGTTCATGCAGTTCAGCACTTTCTTGCGGGTGACGTTGCGGACCGCCCCCTCCATCGTGCCCCAGGAGCTGCTGGTCGAGAGATAGACCGGGTCTTTCGTCCCGAACAGCGCCTGCAGCCCGGGCTGGACGGACTGGTAGAGCGCGACGAAATCCGAGCTGCGGTGCCCGATCATGGGCTGGGCCATGGCCCGCAGGGTCTTTTCCGAGACGGCGATTGGGCCGGGGATGAATAATTTGTAGCTCATGGGTGCGCGCGTGGAGAGATCAGAAGACAGTTTACCCGAGCTTGCGCGTCAACATTCATTGATGTTTGATCGAGTGTCCCTCACTGAATGGCGCCATCCTGGCTCAAGAAAAAATTCCAAGCGTTCGAGCTTTATACGGTCGACGTTGTGCTGGGCCGCCGCGCCGACACGGGAGCGGCGATCTACGGCGCCATTCTTCAGGCCCTGTCCTGGGGCTTCAACGGGATCGTTCAACTGCGCCTGTGGCTGTACAGGCGCCGCATCCTGCACGACCAGCCGTTGGGCTGCCTCGTGGTGGTGGTCGGCAATCTCACGGTGGGCGGGACCGGGAAGACCCCCGTCGTCGAGAAATTCGCCCGGGCGCTCCGCGATCGCGGGCGCAATGTCGCCATCCTGAGCCGCGGCTACAAGAGCAAGGCGCCGCCCTTTTGGAAGAAATGGTGGTACTGGATGTCGCACACAGACGAGCCCCCGCCGAGGATCGTGAGCGACGGGGAGCAGGTGCTGCTAAACAGCGAGGAGGCGGGCGACGAACCGTACATGCTCGCCCGCAATCTTCCCGGGGTCGTCGTCCTCGTGGACAAGAACCGCGTAAAGGCGGGCGCCTACGCGATCAAACGATTCGGCTGCGACACGCTCGTGCTGGACGACGGGTTTCAGTATCTGCCGCTCAAGGGCGTGCTCAACCTTCTGCTCGTGGACAAGACCAACCCGTTTGGAAACGGCCGGCTGCTTCCGCGTGGCATCCTGCGGGAGCCGGTCAAGCATCTGCGGCGGGCCAATTACGTGTTCCTCACCAAGTCGAATGGCCGGCGCGATCCCGATCTGGAGGCGCTGATTGCGCACAATAATCCCGAGGCGGACATCATCGAGTGCGCCCACAGGCCGAAATATCTCCAGCGCTGCGATGCGGCCGGCGACGGCCCCGGCAACCGGCAGCCGCTCGAATGGCTCAAGGGCCGCCGCGTCTTTGCATTCAGCGGGATCGCGACCCCAGAGAGTTTTGAGAAGTTTCTCAGGGACCTGGGAGCCATGGTCATGGGCCGGGAGAGATTTCTCGACCACTACCGATACACGCCGGAGGATCTGTCCACCCTCGTCACCTGGGCCCGCGAGGAGAGAGCCGAATGCCTGCTGACGACCGAAAAAGACGCCGTGCGCCTGCCTCCGATCGGCGGCGGACCGATGCCAGTCTATTATCTGCGGCTCGAGATCGAAATCATCCGCGGAGCGGCCGATTTCGACGAGGCGGTCGGCCGGATCTGCTTCCCGCAAGATGCCCTCCGGGGGGCGTGAATTGAATTGCGGCCGCGCGCGCCAAGGCATTCGTTCTCAGCCAGATGATCATCGACCCACGCTATAGCACCCTTGCCAGGGGCCTTGCGCACTACTCCATGGCGCTAAAGAAAGGGGAGCGAGTCCTCATCGACGCATTTGATGTCCCGGATGAGATCGTCGTCGCGCTCATCCGCGCGGCAAGGCGCCTCGGAGCCAAGCCGTACGTTCAGGTGAACCGCGCGCGAATTGCGCGCGAACTGGCGCTCGAGGCCGACGAGGCCCAGGTGGCGCCGCTGGCCGAGGTGGAGCTGGCCCGGATGCGGAAGATGGACGCGTATGTCGCGCTGCGGGGTTCCAACAACATCTTCGAATCGTCCGACGTGCCCGCCGGCCGGGTCCAGCTTATCAGCCGGCTGATGAAGCCCGTTCTCGACCATCGCGTGGGAAAAACCAAGTGGGTGGTGCTTCGCTGGCCGACGCCGGCGATGGCACAGCAGGCCGGGATGAGCACGGAAGCTTTCGAGGATTTCTATTTTCGGGTGTGCACCCTCGACTACAGCCGCATGCAGCCCGGAATGAAGGCGCTGGCTACACTGATGCGCGGCACCGATCGCGTGCAAATCAAGGGCCCCGGCACGGATCTGCGCTTCTCGATCAAGGGAATCGGCGCCGAGGAATGCGGCGGGCTGCGCAACATTCCCGACGGCGAAGTCTTTTCCTGTCCGGTGAAGGATTCGGTGGAGGGCTTTGTTCAGTTCAACGCCCCGACCGTCTATCTCGGCATGTCGTTCGACAACATCCGGCTCGTATTCAAGAAAGGCCGGATCGTCGAGGCAACCGCAAACAACACGAAGCGACTCAATGAGATTCTCGACAGCGACGAGGGCGCGCGAAGCATCGGCGAATTCGCGATCGGCTTCAATCCGCACATTCTTGAGCCGATGCGGGATATCCTATTCGACGAAAAAATCGCGGGCTCGTTCCATTTCACGCCCGGCCAGGCTTACGAGGAATGCGGCAACGGGAACAAGTCGCAGGTGCACTGGGACATGGTCTGCATCCAGCGCCCGGAATACGGCGGCGGCGAGATTTGGTTCGACGGCAAGCTGATCCGAAAGGACGGGCTCTTCGTACCCAAATCCCTGCACAAGCTCAATCCCGGCCACTTGCTCGCGAGGGAATAGCGACGCCCCAGTTATGCCGGCCGACGGCGGACTTCGCGCCTTCATCCAGGCGCTCCCAAAAACGGAGACCCACCTCCACATCGAGGGCGCCCTTCCGTACGAGCTGCTCCGGCAATGGCGCCCGGAGATTTACCCCGAAAATCCTCCGTTCCGGCGCCCGGATTTTCGCTACCCGACTTTTCCCGAGTTCGAACGGATCCTCCTCGAGCACGCGCTTCCTTGGTTTACCTCGGCCGAGCGCTACTACGAGGCGTCGAAGGCGATTTTTGCGCGGCATATCGCCGCGAATGTCCGGTACGTCGAAACGAGCTTTCACCTCCCGGTGTCGGGATTCATCGGCGTTCCCGGGCCTGAGATCATCGCCGCCATACGGTCCGCCGCGCCCGAGGGGCTGGAGGTCCGAGTCTTCGCGGGAATGCCGCGAAACGCCTATGATGGGCCTTTGCGGAAGGTTATCGATGATTTGGAGAAGTGGCGGGATCTCGCGGGCACCGACTTGCATGGATTCGAGCAGATGCCGACCGAGCCGTGGAGCGCCGCTGTCTGGGAGAGGCTCCGCGCGGCCGGCAAGGTGACCAAGTGCCATGCGGGCGAATTCGGGGGACCGGAGCGCGTCCGGGAGGCGATTCTTCAGCTCGGCGTCACCCGGGTGCAGCACGGCATCCGCTCGATCGAGGATCCGGATACCGTTCGCCTCGCGCGCGACCGCGGCGTCACCTTCGACATTTGCCCGATCAGCAACGTGCGGCTGAAGGTGGTCCCCTCGATTCGCGAGCATCCGCTGCGCCGCCTGCGCGAGGCCGGTGTGAGGTGCACGGTGAGCACCGACGACCCGTTGTGCTTCGCAAATTCGATCCCCGACGAGTACACCGCGCTTGCCGGGGAAGCAGGCTTCTCCCGGAGGGAATTGGCGTCGATCGCCGCCTCCGGATGGGAAGTGGCAGACGTGCCTGCCACCGTCCGAGCGGCCGCATTGTCGGAAATCGAGCGTCTGGCCAAGGCTAGCAAGTGAGCATGCGATTCATCATTGCGGCCGGCACCCGCCGGCAGCGGGCCGACAAGGCGCTCGCCGGCGCATTTCCCGAGCACAGCCGATCGGCGATTCAGCGCGCGTTCGGCGCGCGGCTCGTCTTGAAAAACGGCGTTTCGATCGACCAAAGCGAGCTCGTGAGAGCCGGCGACGCTCTCGAATTCAACCTGCCGGAGACAAAGCCGACTGACCTTCTGCCCAATCCGCTTCCGCTTGAAGTCATCTGGGAGGACGGCGAACTCATTGCGATCAACAAGTCCGCCGGCATGGTCGTGCATCCCGGCGCCGGCACCGGGGGCGACACGCTGGTGCACGCGCTGCTCGCCCGATGCGCGGGCACGTTGAGCGGGATAGGCGGGGTGGAGCGCCCCGGAATCGTGCACCGGCTGGACCGGGAGACCTCCGGTCTAATATTAGTGGCAAAGACCGACGCGGCGCACCGCGGCCTTGCGGAACAGTTCTCGGGGCGCTCGGTGCACAAGGAATACCTGGCGTTGATCGCCGGAGCTCCGGCCCTTTCAGCCGGGACGATTCGGAAAGCGGTCGGCCGTCATCCGAACCAAAGGCACAAAATAGCCGTCTTTGAGCCGGGAGAGGGCGGGCGCGCGGCGCACACGGACTGGACTGTTGTCGAGCGGTTCGGACGGCGCGCGGCCCTGCTGCGATGCATCCTCCACACCGGCCGCACCCACCAGATCCGCGTGCATCTGAAGTCGATCGGCCACGTCATTCTCGGCGACTCGGTATACGGCTACAAGCCGGGTCCGCGGCTTCCTCCGGCCCCCCGGGTCATGCTTCACGCCGAGCGCCTGCGCTTTTGCCACCCGACCACCGGCGAGACACTCGACCTCCACGCCCCCCTCCCCGCAGATTTCGTTCAGATGCTGGCATTGCTGCGCACCTGACCGCGCGAGTGGTTGTACGTTTTGACAGGGAGGGTCCCTAGCGAGGCGTTGCGAGCCTCTTGCCCGCCTTCCGGGGCCAGGACGGGCTGGGATCCCGCCTGGCCCGGCTTGGGGCGGGCATTCTGGGTCTTGGCGAGCTCCGCCTCGCTAGGGACCCTCCCTGTCAAAACGTACCGCTACTACCGCGCGTTACGTCACCAGCTCACGCTCGATCTGCTCCAGCGTCTTGCACTTGGTCTCGGGAAGCTTCGCGAAAATGAATACGAATCCGAGCACGCAGATGCCCGCGTAGAAGAAGAACGTGCCCGCCGCTCCGAGAGAGTGGTTCAGCAGCGGAAAGGTGTAGGTGACGATGAAACAGGCGATCCAAAGAGCGGTGACGGTGACGGACACGGCCGCGCCGCGGATTCGATTGGGGAAGATTTCCGAAATGACGACCCAGGTCACCGGGGCAAGCGACATCGCATAGCAGCCGATCGCCGCAAGGACGAGCAGGAGCAGGGGAAGCCCCTGGACCCCTTCGGCGTAGCAGGCGCCCATTGCGACGTAAATCACAGCGAGGCCGCCTGCGCCGAACAGAAGGAGCGGTCGCCGGCCCCGGCGGTCGACGGCTCCGAGGGCGAAAAACGTGAAGACCATGTTCACCGATCCGGTCCACGCGATGTTTTGCAATACGCTCGAAATATCGTAACCGGCGGCGCGGAAGATCTCCTCGGCGTAGTTGAAAATCACGTTGAGGCTGCAGAACTGCTGGAAGACGGCGAGCGTCAGGCCCAGCACCATGACCCTCCTGAGCCCTGGAGCCCACAGCTCGCGGAACCGAACCGTTTGGGTCCGTTCGGCGACCAGCGTGGATTCAATGTCCTTTGCCGCCGAGCTCGCGTAGGCGGCGCCTCCGATCTTCGAGAGGACCGCGCGGGCTTTATCCCCGAAGCCGAGCTTCGCGAGCGCGCGGGGGCTCTCGGGCAGGAAAAACATGCTCACGAAAAAAAACAACGCCGGTATCGCCGTGACGCCGAACATCCAGCGCCAGCCCTGCTGGCCGAACCATGAGTTGCGGATGAACTCGTCGGTCGCGCCGGCCGGCAGGTCGCGCACGAGATACCAGTTCGTGAATTGCGCGAGCAGGATGCCGATGACGATGGTGACCTGGTTGAGCGACACGAGCTTTCCGCGCATGTGGGCCGGCGCCACCTCAGAGATGTACATCGGCGAGAGGCTCGATGCCAGGCCGATCGCCACGCCGCCCGCGATGCGCCAAGTGACGAAAATAGAAAACGTGGGCGCGAGCGCGTTTCCCACCGATGTCACGGCGAAGAGCAGCGCCGCCGCGATGAGGAGGCGTTTGCACCCCCACCGGTCGCTCAAAGCGCTGGAAAGAAGGGCTCCCACGGGACAGCCGACCAACGCGCAACTGTTCGCCCATCCCACAAGCGAGGGATCCTTCAACTGGAAATACTGCTCGAAAAACGGTTTTGCCCCGCCAATGACAACCCAGTCCCAACCGAAAAGGAGGCCTCCCAGCGCGGCGGCCAATGAGATCAGCCAGATATATCGCAGGTTTAACTTGCCGAGCGAACGCGGGTCGCCGGTTCCGTTTGCCGGTGCTGGATGCATGTTGACCGTGATCTGGGCGGAGCGCCGCTGCGTCAATCGCTATAGGGCGAGAAGATCGGCGGCCAGCGCGTGATTGGGGTCGCGGCGCAATACCTCGCTCAGAAGCTTGCGCGCGGCGCCGTCCTGGCCGAGACCGAGCCGGGCCTGCGCCTCGAGAAAAAGAACGGTCGTTTCCTGGCGGAATTGGAGGTCGTCGTCGAATAGGAGCATGGTCGGCAGCGACGTTGCGAAGTAATCGATCCCGGCCGGGGCGCGCGCGAGAGACCGGGCATGTTCGAGCAGCCCGCGAAGAAGCCTGCGCGCCTCCACCTTCCGGCCGAGGCGTTCGAGCGAGAGCGCGGAATAGTAGGTCATCTCGGAGTAGGCGCGAACGCTCATCGCCTGGAAGTCGCCCCTGCTTTGCGCCGCGGCTTTCCAGTGTGCGCGGGCGGCTGCCGCATCGCCGTTTGCCGCGCAGGCCCGCCCGGCCCAGTAGTGGATGTCGCTCGGGTTGGCCAGGAAGTGCCTCGCCTCGCCGAGATTCCTCGGCGCGGTGAGCGCGGCGCTGAAGTGAGCGGCTGCGCGCGGAGCATCGCCCGCGCGCAGCGCGCGCCTGCCCAGGGCCAGGTGCGTGCGCACGTGCTGGCCGAGTGCCTGTCCCTCGCCGCCCTCCCACGGCTGGAATCTGCGGCTGGCCAGAACCGCCAGGGCGGATTCCGGCCTGCCGGCCTGATTGAACAGGGCGCAAAGCTCGAGCGAGAGGTCGTCGCGCATGCGAACGAGCTCCGGATAGCATTGGAGTTCCCGGAGGCGCCTGGCCGGCGTCTCGCCCAGCCGCTTCCACAGCTGATCGCGCTCGTAAAGCAGGCGCGCATCGCCGCGGTTTGCGCCAAACGCCCGCTCGTAGGCCCTGCGCGCAGCCCGCGGATTTAAAAGCACATTATGATAGCCGATCCCTAGGTTGCGCCACGCGACCCCGTTGCCCGGCTCGAGTTTGACGGCGCGTTCCCAAAGCCGGATCGCCTCGCGATGCCTCCGGCGGTCGTAGAGAAGGTTGCCAAGGTAGAAAGGCGCGCGGGCGTCACGGGGATTATCCGCAATCGCCTGCTCGAGGATTGCGATTTCCTCCAGGCGGGCCGGGAAGCAGTAGTCCGGCGAAGCCTTCGCGGCGTCGCTTAGGTGCCGGCGGCGGGCGGGAGCGTCGCCGAGGAGGCCCGACAGCCACGCGCGGCAATAGCGGACCATCGGCCCGGTTCCGAGCGAGGCGGTGGGAAGGCGGATTTCGGGCGCGGCGCCGGGCCGGGCCGCGGGGCGGGAATGGGGCGCCTGGCTCTCGAGCAGCGCGAGCGCCTCCCTGAACAGTCCGGCTCGGGCAAGGTCCAGTGCGAGGTCGAGCCGCACCTGGATGTCGCAGGCCGGATTTTCGCCGGCCAGATGACGCGCCCACCAATCGAGCGGATCGAGCGCCAACGTCTCCCGGAGCAGGCCTTCGGCCTCGGCCTCGCGACCGAGGCGGCGAAGGACGATTACCTTGAGGTCGCGCGCGCGGAGGTTGTCGGCATTCGCACGCAACGCGCAATTGAGATGATCGAGCGCCGCCGGCCAGTCGGCGCGCAGCGAGTCGACTTCGGCAAGCGCGTGGCGCGCGGCCGGCCGCCAGGCCTGATTCCAGGCAGCCTTGTGGAATGCGCAGTAGGCTTCGTCCAGCCGGGCGGGATCGAGCCCGGTCGCGAACGCCACCTGGCGCAGGCACAGCCCGAGCTGGTAGTAAGGCTCTCCGTCGGCCGGATTGGCATTGCGCGAGACGAGGCGCCCTATGCTCGTGCGAAGGTGCTTTTCGGCTTCGGCCAATTCGCCGCGGCCCAGGTGCCAGCGGCCGAGCGCAAGGTTGCAGCGCGAATCTCCCGGATCGCGGCGCAGCGCTTCCGTCCAGTAGGCTTCCGGGTGGCGCGTGGCATGGCGGTATTGCTCGAGATGGAGCCCGATCACGAAGAGTTCGTCGCAGCTGGCGATGTCTTGCGGAGCGGGCGGCTCGGTTGCGGGTGGAAATACCTTGCCGGACGGAAATTTCCCTGGCGCGCAGGCGATCAATTCGCGGCCGGTCGCGGTTCGGACGCGAAGCGTCAATTCGCCCGATTTTGCAGTCCGCGAAATCCGCTTATTGAGGACAAACGGCCGGTCTGGCCCGATCGTGCGCGTCCATCGCCCGAGGACCCTGCCCGCGCGGCTGAGCTCGATCACGGCGGCGGCGTGCACTGCGGTCGCGGCGACTCCGATCCGGGCAACCCCGTGCGTCAGATGCAGGCTTGCGGCGGCCTCGGTGTTGGCCTTTTGTGCGGGCCCGATATCGCGGATGGGATACCAGAACTGGCTCCAGGTCTTGGTTTCCCCCGGCTGAAGAAACGAGAAGTCCGGCTGATTATCCGTGTAAACGCCGGCCATGATCTCGATATACGGGCCGTATTCGCCCCGCTCGTCGGGCACCGTGAGATTGCGGTCCCAGGCGCGGCCGAACTCGTGATTTCCCCAAGTCCATTGTTTCTTGCCCGGGCTGATGTGATGGTCGGCGACATGGACCAAGCCCGCCCGGGCCTTGTGATCGTAGCCGCCCGCAAAATCCCCCTCCGAGCCGAGGCACATATAGGAAGTAGGCACCGGAATATTCGCATACCACGACAAATCGTTGGGCGCGGGAACGGAATGGCGCTTGGTTGCGCGCGCCCGGGCTGCGTAATCGACGCCGTAATAGGTCCCGGTGCAAAGCGGAAAGGTGCTCAGCGCTCGTCTGGCGTGGTCGGCGACACAAACGACGTCGGGCGGGAAAAATGATTGGTAAAACTCGTGGACGCGCGCCGCGGCGTTGGCCCACCATAGGAATGTCTGCACTCGCTCGGTGCGGTTGTACACCCGCGCCACAATTTCGATGTACGATTTTCCCGGGTGCAGCCGGACTCCGTGCATGCCCTTCATCCGCCCCATCGGATCGTGCTCGCTCAACCAGACGGTGGCCGACCCTTCGGCGTGATTCTCGATGGCGACGTCGGCGGGCATGAAGGTCGACGGCCGATGGTGCTGCGGCCAGTTGAACTCGATTCCGCCGCTCACCCAAGGCCCGGCGAGGCCCACCAGCGCGGGTCTGATCGCCGGCTGGTAGTATATAAAGTCGTACCCGTTGGTCTTGTCCTGCGCGCGATGGATGCGGCCGCCGAGCTGGGGCAGGATCATCACGCGGATGAACTTGTTTTCGATCCAAACGGCATCCCAAGCGCGCGGCTGCGGATCCTCGCCGATGCGGTCGGTGAACGGAAGAGGGTAGACCCGCCCACTCGATCCCTGGTAGACGCGCTTTTCCAGAAACATCGGGTTGCGGTCCGGAGGGTGGGGTTCCCAGGTCGGAAAAACGACCGTCCCGCGGCGGACCGCCACGCGGGCGGGGGCAAACTTGGGCGCTCGGTCCGGGCGTTTGCGGCGATCTGGATCCATTTTTTTCGCCGGGCGTGTCAATCCGCGCGCTCCAGGGCCTCGGCAGCGACACCCCATCGCAAGTTGTAAAAAGAATGATGATACGCATCGAACCCGCCGAGATCGGCGAGCGCGACCAGGGTGGAAAGGGCCGTGGGAAAAATGTCGGCGCGCGCGGGCGGCAGTCCCGGTACATTCCTTCGTTCCGCCAGCGCAAGCCCGCCGACTTGCGCGAGCATGTGGCGCAGCTGGACGACGCTCAGTCGCGGGTCGGTTTTCTCAAGCGTGCGGCCCTCCCGGGCGCCGAGCACGGCGCGCGCCGTAGTGAGCGTCCCGCCCGTGCCGACGGCGGTCGCACATTGGGTCAGGGAGAAGCCGGCGCCGACGACCGCCGTCCTGACTTCGCCGGCTATGCGCTGTCCGGCGGAAAATGGCATTTCCGGATCGGCGACGAAACTCTCGGTCAGCCGCACGCATCCGAGCGGCAAGCTCGCCGCCTGGGCGACCTTCCGATCGCGAAAATCGAGGCATTCGAGGCTCCCTCCCCCAAGGTCAAAGACGTAAAAATCGCGCAGAGACTCAAGCGCCGGATCGCACAGGAGCCCAAGGGCGATGAGGTTTGCCTCCTCCGCGCCGGTGAGAATCCGCACCGGTTGCCCGGTTTCAACCCGGATCCTATCGCAGAATTGCCGGCCGTTGGCTGCATCGCGGACGGCGCTCGTGGCGACGATGATGATTTGCTCGGCTCTGAACGCATGGGCGCCGGCCACCAACTCCGCGACGGCCTGGATGCCCCGCGCGGCGCCTTCCGGCGCCAGGCTGGGATTCTCCCGGCCAATCCCCGCGCTGATTCGCGCCTCGATCGTCCGAATTTGGCGGGCGACCGGCCGCCCGGCATCGTTTTTTGAAGCAACGAGAATCTTGATCGAATTGCTTCCGATGTCGATGACGGCGACCGAGGTCATTGAGGAGCGCAGGGCTACAATTCGAAATCGGCGGGCGCGATCAACAGGACGAATTCTCCCCGAAGGCTCGTTTTTGCAAGGCGTTCCCGGACGTCGGCCGCCGCGCCTACAATGAATGTTTCGTGCAGCTTGGTGACTTCCTTGGCCACGCAGAGGGTCCTCTTTTCGCCCAGGATCCGGACGACTTCGTCGATTGCCGGCGCAATCCGGTGGCAGCTCTCGTACAGCGCTATCGTGTATTCAAATAGGCGGTGCTTCTCGAAGAAGGCCGTGCGCGCGCTGGACTTGGCCGGGAGGAAGCCGGCAAAAAGAAATCCGTTGGTTGGCAGGCCGCTGGCGCTCAGGACGGCCGCGAGGGCGCTCGGGCCCGGGACCGGGACAACCGGCAGGCCCCGCCTGCGGCAGGCGCGGACAAGGCGGAAGCCCGGATCGCTGAGGCCGGGCGTCCCGGCGTCGGACACAAGCGCAACCGATCCGCCGGCGGAGATCCGGTCGGCCAGGCGTTCGGCCGCCGCGGCCTCGTTGTGCTCGTGATATGCGACAAGTTCCCCGCGGCGCCCCAACCGGGCCATCAGCCCACCGGTCGTCCGCGTATCTTCGCAGGCGATAACGTCGGCTGATTCAAGAATGGCGCGCGCGCGTTCGGAAAGGTCTGCGAGATTGCCGATCGGCGTGGCCACCACGTACAAGTGGCCGGGCTGCGGCGTCAGCGATCCGTTGTTCATCGAAGGATCGACCCGATGAACCGCACACTCCGGCTTAATGTATATTGTCCGAACCCATTCCCGGGATCTGGCCTTCCCAATCGGCAGGCTTATTCCATGGGATGGACGAATCGGATGTGGATTGCATTGAGCAACCGCCCCAAAGAGCCAAAGCGGAGAGCAGGATGGCGCAAATGAGGGATTTCTTGAGCGAACTCATGTTTCTTCGACAGTTAGCGATTTGCCCGAAGCTGGCAAGCCAGCGATGATCTCAAATGGTGTAAGCCGAGTCAGACCAGGGAATTGCAGCCTGCTTCTGGACCGCGCCGTTGGCCGCGAGGTGTTCGAGCACCTTGAATGCGAGCTCCGGATTCCCGGCCGCCTTCTGGGCGAGGACTTCGGCTGTGAGGGGTTCTCCTCCGGCGCCCCGCAGGGCGGCGATCAGCCGGAGCTTCAATCCGATGATATCGGCGGCGGCTTTCTTTCCCGCTTCAACGCCCGGCTGGTTGTAGGCGTTGATGCCGACAAGCGACCCGTAAAATCCGACCACGCGCTCGTACAGGGCGATCAGCATGCCGACGGACCTCGGCGACACATCCGGCAGGGTGAGCGTGAGGGACGAGCGGTGTTTTTCGGAGAGGGCTTCGCGGGTGCCAAGATAGAATCCTTGGAGAAAATCGCCCGCAGTAACGCCCGGTTCGACCTCGAACGGGGCGCCCTCGCGGTCTTTCAAGACTTCGATAAACGTAATGAAGAAATTGCTCACGCCGTCGCGAAGCTGCTGCACGTAGGCGTGCTGGTCGGTCGAACCCTTGTTTCCGTACACCGAGATTCCCTGGTGCACGACCTTTCCCTCGACGTCGAGTTCCTTGCCGAGGGACTCCATCACGAGCTGCTGAAGGTAGCGCGAGAAAAGGAGGAGGCGGTCCTTGTACGGAAGCACGACCATGTCCTTCGCCCCGCGCCCGTCCGTCGCAAAATGCCACATGAGCGCCATGAGCGCTGCGGGATTCTCGAAAGTGACGGGCCTGCGCGTCGCGACATCCATGGCCGCCGCTCCGGCCATCATCGCCTGGATGTCGATTCCCTGCAAAGCCGCGGGCAACAGCCCGACTGAGCTAAACTCCGAAGTGCGGCCGCCAACCCAATCCCACATAGGGAATCGGGCCAGCCAGCCCTCCTGGACCGCCGTTTGGTCGAGCTTCGAACCGGCGCCTGTCACCGCGACGAAGTGGCGCGGAGTGTCGAGGCCGGCCGAACGGAAAGCTTTGGCGGCCTCCAACTGCCCGTTGCGGGTTTCGGCCGTGCCCCCGGATTTCGAAATGACCACGACCAGGGTTTCCTGGAGGCGGCCCGAAAGCGCGGCCAGGACCGAGTCGAATCCGTCGGGATCCGTGTTGTCGAAGAAGCTGACCGCCATCTTGTCAGCGCCGGGACGGCCGAGCGCCTGGGAGACGAATTGGGGTCCCAGGGCCGAGCCGCCGATACCGATGATGAGCAGTTGCGTAAACCGGCCGCGCGGGCCCGTGATTGCGCCGGAATGCACCTTGGCAACAAATGCGGCAATTTCGGCGAGCGTGGCCTCAATCTCCAGGGTGAGCGGACGCGTGGGCGCGAGTTGGGGAGCCCGAAGCCAATAGTGCCCCACCATGCGCTTTTCATCGTTGTTGGCGATCGCCCCTTTTTCCAGCGCGGCCATCCCCGCAAACGCCTTTTGCATGGGCTTTTCCAAATTCCCGAAAAATCCGTCGGGAAAAGGAATCCGGCTGATGTCGAGCGCGATGCCCAATTCCGGATTCTGATAGTAGTATTTCTTGAACCGCGGCCAGGATGTCATGGTGGGACCGCGCGCTCAGAGGTTCTTGTCGGTGACGGCTCCTTCCGACGCGCTGGTGACGAGCTTCGCGTACTTCGCGAGCGCGCCCCGCGTCTCCCGGGGCTTTTTCGCGCGCCAAGAGCGAAGCCGGGATTTGATCTCCTTCGCCGGCAGATCGAGGGTGATCTCGTTTTTGACCGCGTCGATCGTGATCGGATCGCCGTTTTTCAAGATCGCAATCGGACCGCCGGTGGCGGCTTCCGGCGTGATGTGCCCCACGACAAATCCGTGGCTTCCGCCTGAAAATCGTCCATCGGTGATGAGCGCGACATCGCGGCCGAGGCCCTTGCCCATGATTGCGCTTGTGGGAGCGAGCATTTCACGCATTCCCGGTCCGCCCCTAGGGCCTTCGTTTCGTATCACGATGACATGGCCGGGCTTCACCTTGTCGTTGAGAATCGCTGGAAGGGCCTTTTCCTCGGATTCAAAAACGATCGCGCGTCCGGAGAACTTCGTGCCCTCCTTTCCGGTGATTTTCGCGACGGCCCCTTCCGGCGCGAGGTTTCCGCGCAGAATCCGAAGATGGCTGTCGGCTTTTATCGGATTGGAGAGGGGCCGGACGACGTCCTGGTCGGCCGGGTAGGCTCCGACGCCCTTCAGATTCTCGGCGACAGTCCGGCCTGTCACCGTCAGGCACTCGCCGTGAAGCAGGCCGGCATCCAAGAGCACTTTCATTAGGGGCGGCAGCCCGCCGATACGGGAAAGGTGGACCATTCCGTATTTTCCCGAGGGCTTGAGATCGGCGAGAACGGGCACCTTGCGGCCAATCCGCTCGAAGTCGTCGAGCGATAGCTTGACGCCCGCCGTGTGGGCGATCGCGAGGAGGTGAAGAACGGCGTTTGTGGAGCCACCCAGGGCGATCACGACCGTAATGGCATTTTCGAACGCTTTTCGCGTCAGGATGTCGAGGGGGCGGATGCCCGCCTTGAGCAGCGCAAGTGCGGCTTCTCCGGCCCGGCGGCAATCCTCCTTTTTTTCGCTTCCTATCGCTATCTGCGCGGAGCTGTTCGGAAGAGATAGGCCCAAGGCCTCGATGGCCGAGGCCATCGTGTTCGCTGTGTACATTCCGCCGCACGCGCCGGCGCCGGGAATCGAGCAGGCTTCGACCGCCTTCAATCCGGCATCGTCGAGCTTTCCCGCCGAATGCGCGCCGACCGCTTCAAAAACGGAGACAATGTCGCACTCCTTCCCCGAATTTGGATGGATTCCGGGCAGGATCGTGCCGCCGTAGACGAACACTGCGGGACGGTTTAGGCGCGCAATCGCCATCACGCATCCAGGCATGTTTTTGTCGCATCCCCCGATCGCAACGACCGCGTCGAATCCCTCGCATCCGGCGACGGTCTCGATCGAGTCCGCGATAATCTCGCGGGATACCATCGAGTAGCGCATTCCGACGGTTCCCATGCTGATTCCGTCCGAAACGGTGATCGTCCCGAAAATGATCGCCTTGCCCCCGGCGGAGTCGGCGCCCGCAGCGGCCACGCGCGCCAATTCATCGATGTGCATGTTGCACGGCGTCACCATGCTCCATGTCGAGGCGATTCCGACGATGGGTTTCTTGAAGTCTTCGTCCTTGAATCCGACGGCGCGAAGCATGGAGCGGTTCGGAGCGCGGTCAGCGCCGTCGACAACGATGGAGGAGAACTTGCGGGTGGAGTCCGGTTTGGCTTTCATGGATGGTAGCGAAAGAGGTCCCATCAAACCAAGCGCGGCGCAAACGGGCAAGCGCCTTCGTCATAGAACGGGCATTTTCAGGGTTGCCTCAAATTGGGCGCACCTCATTGACTGAGGCTGTCTTCCAAATGGCGTTCAATCTCAAGAGGGTGCTGAAGGCCCTGCTGTTCTCGACGAGCCAGCCGCTCGACGTGAAGGCTGTCCAGGAAATGTTCGCGCGCTATCACGAAGCGGGCGCAAAGTCGGCCGCGCCGGCGGGCGAAGCGCCGGCCGGGGAGGGCGCTGCGACTTCCGGGGCGCCGCCGATCCCGACCGCGGAAGAGGCGGAATTCGCCGGGGCCCCGCCGGACGATCCGGAGCTCTATCAGGACGTGCCCTCGCTTGTAACCGGAGCGCAGATACGCGAGGCGATGGATGAGATTTCGGCCGAATTGCGGGCTTCGGACGACGGGCTGCTTTTGATCGACGGGTCCAGCGGCTACCGGTTGGTCACCCATCCGCGCTTCGCCCGGTGGGTGCGCATCCTCCGCCATGAGCCGCCGCCGTTGAAACTGAGCCCCTCGTCTCTCGAAACGCTGTCGGTGATCGCCTATCGGCAGCCCGTGACGCGCCAGGAGATCGAAACGATCCGGGGCGTGTCGGCCGACGCGGGCCTTACGAGGCTTTTGGAGCGCGAGCTGATCACGATAACGGGACGGGCGGAACTGCCGGGAAGACCGCTGCAATACGGCACGACGGATCACTTTCTCGAATTCGTGGGGATCCGGTCTCTCGACGAGCTGCCGGCTTCCGACATCCTGACTTCCCGCCAGATCGATGAATGGCTGAAGGCGGCCTCCAATCCGCACAAACCCGGGGACGCTGAAATGGGGCTGGCGGACGAACTGCCGCTCCAAAATTCCCAGACGGCCTCGCACTCATGAGCGCGCCAGGAAAAACATATCCTGTTTTGAACACAAACAGACGCTTCTCGCAGCTTGCTGCGAGGTTATGTCATGTGCCGTTAGGACGCTGCCAAAGGGCGGCGTTCAACCGGACAGATTGATCAACTCCGCGCCGCCCGCACATGGACCTCAAGCCGATTCGAGAGAAGATCGACGCGCTTGACCGCGAGTTGCTCGATCTGATCAACCAGCGCCTGACGCTCGCCGCTGAAATCGGCCGGATCAAGCGCAGCACGGGCGGGGAGATCTACGTTCCCGAGCGCGAGGAGGCCGTCCTCAGAAAGGTCCTTGCGCACAACAAGGGGCCGATCAAGGAAGAGGCCCTGCGCGCGATCTACCGGGAGATCATGTCGGCCGCGATCGCGCTCGAAAAGCCCCTGCTGATCGCGTACCTCGGGCCCGAGGCAAGCAACGCCCATGTCGCCGCAACCAAAAAATTTGGGGCGAGCGTGGATTATCACGGGATGGCGACGATCAACGACATTTTTACCGCGGTCGAGAAGGGCGAGGCCGACCTTGCGGTGATCCCGATCGAGAACTCGACCGAGGGAAGCGTTCGGGAGACGCTCGACAGCTTTGTCGAAAGCGACCTCAAGATAGTCGGCCAGATTTACCTCGAGATCGTGCACGCTCTGATCAGCCGGTCCCCCCTCGAGAAGATCAAGCGCGTATATTCCAAGGACCAGGCCCTCGCGCAGTGCAGGAATTGGCTGCAGCGGCACCTGCCGCATGCCCAGCTCCTGGATGCGCCGAGCACGTCCCGCGCGGTCGAGATCGCCGGACAGGACGCCGAGGCCGCGGCTGTTGCGGGGGAACTGGCGGCGGCCCGCTACGGAGTGCCCGTCGTGGCCCGCGGCATCCAGGACAAGGCGGACAACACGACTCGTTTCTTCGTCCTCGGCCGCAAGCCCGCGGGGCCGGTCGGAGGGGGAAAAGACATGACCAGCATCCTCATTTCGCTTGGCGATCATGCGGCCGCTCAGTCGGGCGCCCTGTTGAAGATGCTCAAACCGCTGGCCAAGCGCGGAATCAACTTGTCGAAGATCGAGTCGCGCCCGAGCAAGAAGCGGCCGTGGGATTATTATTTCTTTCTCGATGTCACGGGCCACTACGACGACCCGGAGATGAAGGCGGCGCTCGGCGAACTAAAGAAATTTTGCCCATTGGTGAAGTGGCTGGGGAGCTATCCGGCGGTGAGCTAGCCCGAAGATTTCACGAAGCACGTGGAATCTCGCTCAAAATGCCGGGCATAAAACTCCTCATGCTCCCTCGATGGCCTGCTAGGCCACCTTCGGTCGCCTTCGGATTTTTCTGCTCCGGCATTTTGAGTGATCTTTCCCCGTGTTCATGAAATCTTCGAGCTAGGAAAAGTCTCCGTGGTTTTTTCGTCGGTCATTTTTCTCTTCCTTCTTCTTCCTGCGGTTCTGGCGGTCGGATTGCCGCTGCAAGCATTGGCCAACCGCAGCGGCGGGACCGGTTTTTGGCTCGGGTGGACCCACACCTGGCTCCTGGCCGCCAGCCTTGTTTTCTACGCGTGGGGCGAGCCGCGCCTGGTCTGGTTGCTATTGGCATCGTGCCTCCTGAATTACCTCGGCGGAATTTGCTGCGCGCCGGGAAAACGGGGCCGCAAAACCGCGCTTGTGGCCGCGGTGGCGGCGAATCTTTCGTTGCTGGCCTTCTTCAAATACGGCGTTCTCGCGGTCGAGACCGCGGGACGATTTCACAGCGATCTTTTCGGCCTTGGAAAATGGTGGATGTCGGTGACACTGCCGCTTGGCATCAGCTTCTACACGTTCCACGGCATCAGTTACGTGGTCGACGTCTGGCGGGGAAAGGTGGCGGCTTCGCGCAATTTCCGCGATTTCGCGTGTTACTACACCCTGTTTCCCCAGCTGATCGCCGGTCCGATCGTGCGCTATTCGGAAGTGGCGGTCTATTTTGCCTCCCGGCGGGTTTGCCGGGATGATCTCGCCGAGGGCGCATGGCGCTTTGTCGGCGGATTGGGGAAGAAGGTGCTCATTGCCAATCAGGTCGCCGGCCTGGCTGACACTGTGTTCGCCCTTCCTTCGGACGCGCGGACGATGTCCGCGGCCTGGCTGGGCCTCTGCGCATACGCCCTGCAAATCTATTTCGATTTTTCAGGGTATTCCGACATGGCGATCGGAATCGGACGGATGTTCGGCTTCAAGTTTCCCGAGAATTTTTTCTATCCCTATGCGTCCCGCTCAATGCGCGAGTTCTGGCGCCGATGGCATATGACTCTTTCGCGATTCTTCCGCGATTATCTTTACATTCCGCTTGGAGGAAACCGGCACGGGGCCTTGCGCACCGGTTTCAATCTGGTGCTCGTTTTTGGCTTGTGCGGGCTGTGGCATGGCGCGAGTTGGAATTTTTTGATTTGGGGGCTCTTCCACGGGATTTTCCTCGCCGGCGAACGATTCTTTGAACGGGTGGCGATTCCGGCCTGGCTCCGAGCCCTGGGCCACCCGTACGTGCTGATTGTGACGCTGCTGAGCTGGGTATTTTTCCGCTGCGATACGTGGGCCCTATCCATGGCGTATTTTCATTCGCTTCTGCTCGCCAAGGCGGGCGGCGGCCTGGCCGTCATACCCTGGAATGCGATCGCCCCCAATGTTCTGTATGCATTTTACGCCGGCGTGCTGCTTTGCGTGCCGTCGCTTCCGGCAGTCAGCGCCTGGTGCTCGGGGAGGCGGATAGTCCGCCCCTTTGTCGCGCCCTGTTCGGCCGTTGCCCAATTGGCCGTGCTCTTCCTGTGTTTGCTGGCGATCGGCTCCGGCTCGCACAATCCATTCATCTATTATCGCTTTTGAGCATGGCCCAGGCAACCGACAGCGTCAGGATGCGATGGCGTCTCGTGGTTTTCTTCGGATTGCTCGCCGTTCTCTTCGCGCCGGCCCTGGCATGGCTCACAAGGCTCCCCGACGCTGCAGGGGTGCCGGAGATGCGCGCGCTTGCTGCGTGGCCAGAGTGGCGCGCGAAATCCTGGGACTCATGGATGGCGGGCTACGAGTCGTGGCTCGATGATCACTTCCCGCTCCGGAAATATCTCATCCGCTGGCATTCGACCGTCTGGCACCTCTGGCTTGGGGCCCCGGGCAGCAACGTGGTCGTCGGGCGCGACAACTGGCTATTTTATACCGGCGATTCGACGATCGAGGACTGGCAGGGACGCGACCTGATGAGCGGCGCGGAACTCGATAACTGGCGCCGGGCCGCCGAGGGCCGGCAAGCGTGGCTTCGGCAGCGAGGCATCAAATATCTGCTGGTGTTCGTCCCCAACAAATCGACGGTATATCCCGAGAAGCTTCCGCTGCTTTTGCGCACACAGAGGCGGCCGGGAAAATTCGAGCAGATCCTGGATTACCTTCGCTCTAAAAATTCCACGGTCCACGTCCTGGACCTGCGCCCCGCCCTCATTTCAGACAAGGCGAGGGAGATCGACTACTGGCCCACGGACAGCCATTGGAACGCCCACGGGCTGGTCACGGGCAGCGATGCGATCATGGCTCGACTGCGCGGGATGGACCTTGGGCTGCCCATGGGGGCCGGTCTTGGGCCCATGAAAATCGAGAGCGTCACTCGCGACGGAGATTGCGTGGGCCTGCTCGCGATGAGCGGACACTGGCCGCGATTTGCGATGCCGCAGTTGTCGCCCGATCCGGGGGTCGGCCTGCACGCGGTCCAAACGCCCCTGTCGGATCTTCCGATATGGAAAAGGGGAGGCACGACTCCGCCCGTGGCCTTTGAGTGTGCATCCGGTGTCGGTCGGGCCGTCATGTTGTGCGATTCGTTCTTTCGCGTGGGCGGATTGGCAGCCGATGCGCAGGCGCAGAGCCCGCTGGCCTGGCAGTTTCATCGCTTCGTGAGCCTTTGGGACTGGGTCGGAGGCGATAATCTCAGCAGTTACGACATGATTTTGGCGATCGCCGAGAAGGAACACCCGGATGTCGTGATCGAAGAATGGACGGAGCGCTATCTGAGATCGCCGATGCCCGACTCGCCGGAGTTTGCCCGCGCTCGCGAAGCCGCGGCACCCTAGATAGTCTTGCGGATTGCAGGGGAGGGGATGGGCGGTGAAAGTCTCGTCGTGGTCCGCGCGATCGACAGCCATGTGCATCTGTACCCGCCGGAGGTGAACGGCAATCCCGCGGGCTGGGCGGAGGCAAACGGCGAGCGGCGCTGGTCGGACCTTTGCACGCGCCTGCGCGATGGGCGGCCCGTCCAGGGATTTCCTTCCGTCGACCAGTTGCTGCGCTCGCTGGACAGCGCCGACGTGGAACGGGCGGTCCTTCTCGGCTGGTATTGGGAGAATCCGGCGAGCTGCGTGCTCCAGAACCGATTCTATGCGCAGTGCATCCGCCTTCACCCGGATCGTTTGACCGGTTGTGCGACGGTCCATCCGGCCGCCGGGTCCGCCGCCGTGCGCGAGGAGATACGCCGGGCCTGCGGCGAAGGACTTGCGGGCTTGGGCGAACTGTCGCCCCATTCCCAAGGTTTTCCCATCGGGGACGGAATCTGGGGAGAGGCGCTCGAACTCGCCGCACAGCTGCGGTTGCCGGTGAACCTGCACGTCACTGCCCCCGAAGGCCGCTCCTATCCCGGGCGGGTTGCGACTCCCATCGAAGATTTTTTGACGATTGCCCGGCAATTTCCGCGCACGAATTTCATTCTGGCCCATTGGGGCGGATTGCTTCCGCTTCGGATTCCTGCGGCCGCCGCGCAGCCGAATCTTTACTACGACACCGCAGCTTCTCCACTCATTTATGATTCCGCGATCTGGCGCCGGTTTGCAACGCTGGCGGGACAGGGCAGGGTCCTCTTTGGCTCGGATTATCCGCTGAACCTTTACCCGGCCCTGGGCTCGGAGCCAGAGATTGGGGGTCTCGTATCCGAGGCCAGGGCTTCAGGCCTCGCAGACGGCGAGTTGGACGCTCTCCTTCGGGGAAACGCCGAAAAACTTCTTTTTCTACACCGGTAGACAAACGGGTGTAAAAAACGAAGTTTTCTACACCGGTAGACAAACGGGTGTAAAAAACGAAGTTTTCTACACCGGTAGACAAACGGGTGTAAAAAACGAAGTTTTCTACACCGGTAGACATACCGGAAAACCGGTAGTCGAGGCGTTTGCATTCGCGATGGGCGGCGAAAATCTTGGCTCTCCACCCATTCGCCATGCCCCAATCCAACCAAACCGATCCGGCCTTCTGCCGCCTCCCACCCGGCTACGATGCCGGCGAAATGATCCACGAGATCAGCCACGCGCTCGCTCCAATTCTCATGTCGGTCGAGATCCTTCGCCGCAAGATAGCCGACCCGGATGTTCAGCGTCATCTCGACTTGATGGCCGGGCACGCATGGCGGGGCGCCGCCATCGTCCAGAGGTTCGTCCTTCTTTCCGAGAGCAGGGTTCGGGGCCGGTCGCGCAGGAAAGGAAGAGCCGCACCGGGCGCAACGCCAGATAGCCGGCGGTAGATTTTTGCAACTGTTGAGCGAACCATTTGTCTCAACATTGCTCCCCGGCATCTGGTGATGGTACAGTTTGGGTGGGAAGGGTCTTGTCGGGGAGTTGCTGGCCTTATCGCCGCCTCCGGGGCCAGGACGGGCTGGGATCCCGCCTGGCCCGGTTTGGCAGCGAGATTGGGCCTTGGCCAGCTCCGACCCGAAAAGACCCTTCCCACCAAACTGTATCACTCTACCCGGCATCTTTCTGGGTTGCCTTCGCCCCCGAAATGCCGCGGTCTAAATTTTCGCATTTGCCAATGTCGTTGCGCGTCCCCCTGTCATCCGGCGTCATTCTATTTTTTGGGAGCATCGCCCTTGCATTTTCCGGCTCGATCGAGGCTCAAGAAACCGGCGTTACGGGAACTATGCCGGAGGATTTGATGCCGGGCCTGCGGCCGCTGATCGAAAACGGTCTGAAGCAGGCGCCGGACATGATCACGGCCAATATCAATATCTCGATCTCCGAGGCCCAGCGGCTTTACAACGGATACGGGCCGATGCTGCCGAACGTCTCGGGCAACGCGCAGTACGGCGATTATGGATCCTCGTTCGCGAACAATCCCCAGGCGGGCACCCGCAGCATAGGCAGCCAATACACGCTCGCAATATCGCAGCCCATATTTCATTGGGGCGCCCTCCGCAATCAGCTCGAGATTCAGCAGATCGGGGTGCTTCTGTCCGAAAAAAGTTTCGAATTGGCTTACCTTGCTTTCGCCAATTCGGTGCGCAGGCAATACGAAGCGCTGATAGTCACGAAAATAGCGCTTCGCAATTCCCAGCTCTTACTAAAGATGAAGCAGAAGGCCTTGAACGTGGCCACCGACCAGCTTAAGGAGGGATCCATTCCGCAGACCAGTTTCGATTCGACGAAGCTCGACCTCGATTCGACCCAAGTGAAATATGATAGCGACAGCCAAGCCTACGATTTCGCGCGCCACGCGCTTGCACGGGTTGTGGGCCTCAAGGACATCCCGGACGATTCGATTCCTTCGGGGATTCCGTTGCCCAAGTATTCACCGGCCGCGTCCTCCAGGCTGGTCTCCGATCTTCTCCAAACCGGCGCGCGGAACACGATTCAGGTCCAGCAAAACAAGCTGATGGTCACGCAAGCCGAGCTTAATTACAAAAATGCGCGCCTCGGCCTGATGCCCAATTTTTTCGCCCAGGCGTCGGTCCAGCAGCAGAACCAGAACCAAGTGCAGAACGGCTCGGTGACCCAGAACGAGTTGCTGAATGAGCAGGTATCCTTGCAAGCGAACTGGACAATCTTTGACGGATTCCAGACTCACGGGCGGAAGGAAGAGGCTATTTTGCGCAGGCGCCTGGCCGAGAATCAGCTCGACCAGACTGTGGATCAAATTTTGGACAACGCCCAGAACTCGCAACGCAGCGTCGACATCGGCTGGCGCGAGCTTCAAGTGACCGAACGCAGTCTCCAAATCTCCTACTACAGCAATCAGCAGCAGCAGTCGGAATTGAAACTCGGCAATATTTCCCAGGACGCCGCCGATCAAAGCCAATATACCTACAACATCGCAGAAATCGTCGATGCCCAGACGAGAAACGGTTTCTTGTTTTCTTGGTGCGACTTCTTGTCGGCGGTCGACGCCGATCCGGTGATGAACCAAATACCCGCAATTTATGCCCGCGCCAAACCGTAGCTCCAGCCTAGTCCTGAAGCTCGCCGCAGTCGTCGTCGTGGCGGTGGTCGCGGCGGTCGCCGTTTCGCGCTCATTTCGCCCGCTCGCGCTGGTGGAGCCTGTCATCTCGTCCGGGGCGATCGACGCTCGGCCCGGCAACGTGACAGTCATTCCTGACTATCCGGAGGAGCTTAAAAGCAAGGTTTCGGGCCAACTGATCGCTAAGGATTACAATCTCGAGCCGGGCAAGGAAGTGAAGGTCGGCGATGTGCTCGCGCAAATTGATCCGAGAGAGGCCAAGCTCGAAATTGAGAAAGATCAGAACGACTACGACGCGGCAAAGGCCGCGTTCGAGGCCGATCACACGGACGAACTGAATCTCGAAGGAGCCCGCGTAACGCTGGATAACGAAAAGCGCCTCAACAGCCTGGGGTCGTTCGCAGCGACGGACCTGGCAGCCCAGGATCGAATCGTCAAAGGGCTGGAGGTGAAAATGCAGCTGGATAAGATCACGAGCCTGCACCAGATCGCGACCTATGAGAATCAGCTGGAGATGGACAAGCTAAGCTTGGAAAACATGACAATCACGGCGCCATTCAACGCGGTGATTTCGATCGTGGACAAGCATATAGGCGATCTGATCAGCCCGGGCGATCCCCTCGCCGAGCTGATCACCTTGAACAAAAGAGTGGAGGGGAAAATCAGCCAGGAGGATATTGCGAAGGTGAAGGAGGGCGATGGGGCCACGGTCATTTTTATTCCCTACGGATCGAAGGAATTCCCGGCCAAGGTAACGAAAATCCTGCCGACCTCCGACCCGGAAACGCAGCGCCGCCTCGTGTATCTGGACGTGCCCGTCGATGCCGATCACCCACTGGTCCCCGGAATCGACGGGGAGGTCAGCATCGTCGTGGATCAGCACCCGGCGAAGGCAATCGTTCCGCGCCGGGCGCTTTTCACCGACAACGGCGATGCCGTTTGGGTGGTTCGCGCAGGTGTCGTGGAGGAGCAGAAGGTGAAACGCGGATTCGTCTGGCAGACCGGAGTGGAAATCACCGACGGACTGGCGCCGGATGAAAAGGTGATCGTCGATGAGCTGGAGAAATTCCACGCGGGCGAGCGTGTGGACGTCAAAGTCATGCCCTCCGACGCGATGCGCGCAGCCAATTAAGGATTTCCGCAATGTCGCCGAACTTCAGGATAGCGCTGCGGTTCCTCACGGCCAAGAAGCGCTCGATGGTGATGAGCCTGTCCTGCATCATCCTCGGAGTGGGCCTCTTCGTCGTCACGCAGGCGACAACGCGCGGGTTCGAGGGCTTTTTCATAAAAGCGATCCTGGGGACCGACGGAGCCATGCGAGTCGAGGACAAGCGGCAAGCGACGATCCAAAGCATCAGCAACGTCGGTTACAGTTCGCCATTTGAAGTTCAGGTGCAGAGCCGCAAATACATCGAGGGCATAGATTATCCGGAGGAGCTCAAGCAGACGCTTCTGACATTCCCGAACGTGGAGGCCGTCTCCGAGATTCTGCACGGATCCAATGTGACGATCCGCAGCAGCTTCAAGGACGACACCGTGCAGGTTTATGGAATCAACCTCGAGGACCACCTCAGGGTTTCGGACCTTGGAAACCAGATCGTGGATGGGTCGCTTTATGCATTTCGGACAGCCTCGGACGGTGCGCTTGTCGGACGAATGATGGCCGAACGGGAGCATTTGGCTGTGGGCGACACTTTCCAGTTGGAGGCGGGCGGACAGACGAGGTTTTTCCGGGTGAGCGCAATTTACGAGACCGGGGTCGAAGACTTCGACAAGGTGCGGATATTCCTGCAAATGGAACAGGCCCGCTCGCTTCTCCAAAAGCCGACCGGGGCTACCTATCTCCAAGTCAGCCTCCATGACAAGGATCGGGCGCAGGCGGACTCGTTCCCGTGGATGGAAGACGTCCTAGATCACCGGGTCACGGCCTGGCAGGACCGGGAAAAGGAATGGCTCGGCGTTTTTCGGGCCCTTCGAATTTCCACGAGTATCTCCGTGTGCGTCTTTACGCTCATCGCGGGTTTGGCTATGTTTAATACATTGGCTATGATAGTCTTGGAAAAGACTAAGGAGATCGCGATCCTGCGCTCGATGGGATATACCCGGCGGGACATATCGAGCATTTTCCTCTGGCAGGCCGTGATCGTCCTGGCAATCGGCTCCATCGGCGGCTGCCTTCTCGGGGTCGTCGGCACCTATGGCGTGTCGCAGGTTCCGCTTCCGATCCGAACGATTTTCAAGTCGGACAAATTTATCGTGACCTGGAATCCCTGGCACTATGTGGAGGCAGTTGCGATCTCGATAGCGATGGTGATGATCGCGAGCCTCGTGCCCTCGAGGCGCGCGGCGCGGCTCGAGCCGGGCGACATAATCCGGGGGACCGCCCAATGAGGGCCGCGGAGGCGGGTCAGGCCGACCCCGGAGTCGCGCTTCGATGCTCGAATCTCCACCGTTACCTGGGCCACGCGGAAACGAGGGTGCATGTCCTCAAAGGAGTCTCATTTGAAGCGCGGCGCGGCCAGGTTTATGCAATCGTAGGACCATCGGGATGCGGCAAATCGACCTTGCTTTACCTTTTCGGGCTTCTGGATCGGCCCGATGCCGGCGAAATCTGGATAAACGGCTCCCTGATGTCGGACAGCGAGGACGGTGCGCGTACGGCTGCGCGGGGCGAACACATCGGTTTTGTTTTTCAATTCCATTTTCTGATGCTCGAATTCACGGCCCTCGAGAATGTCATGATGCCCATGCGCAAGCTCGGGAAGCTTACCGCGGCTCAGATGGAGGAACGCGCCGCCGATTTGCTCGGTTCGGTGGGCCTCGGCGACAAGACAGGCCGGCTGGGCACGCATCTGTCCGGCGGCGAACAGCAACGCGTTGCGATAGCCAGAGCGCTCGCGAACGAACCTTCCATCATTCTCGCGGACGAACCCACGGGCAACCTGGACGTCCACAACTCCACGATCGTTTTCGATCTTCTGACCCGCTTGGCCAAGGAAAACGGCCACGCGGTCGTCCTGGTCACGCACAACCCCGATATCGCGAACCGATGCGACTTTCGGCGCCCGATGCGAGACGGCGTCTTTGTCTGAACAATAAGCTCCAGCGCACCGCCTTAACGCGCGAGCTTAATTTAGCTGCAATGGTCGCATGATTGGAAATTTTGGTTTACATCCGAAACCGCGCAGCCTTTTTTGAGAGTGATTCTTTTCACTATCCAAGATCTTCCGTGAGCCCCGACCCATCGCGTAAACAATTCCTTGCCTGTTTGATGGGGATTGCCACGGATTCCGGCGTCGCTTTGTGTTCAGTCGTTAAGGCCTCAGGGGAGTCTCCCGAGAGCCATGGCGCCTCGAAGGCGGCCCGGCTGATCCGGCCCGAGGCTCATGCGGTCGCCCGGCACGAAAGGCCAGTCTGAGGCGCCGGCCGCGACCCTGAAGAAATCGGGACCATGTCGAATCTTTACCCCAAATCAGTCAATAAGCTGCCGCTCCAGATAATCATCTATCTGGTCGTTCTTGGCGGGATCGTGACGGCGGGTATGACCTATTACATGACGCCGAAGTACACGCGCGTCGGATATGCACCCGTGCAGCCGGTGCCTTTCAGCCATGCCCTGCACGCCGGCCAACTCGGCATCGACTGCCGCTATTGCCACAGCAATGTCGAAACATCGAGTTTCGCCAACCTGCCGACCTCACAGACGTGCATGAACTGTCACAATCAAGTGAAGACCACGAGTCCTCTGCTGGCCGTTGTGCGGAATAGCTATGCGACCGGCCAGTCTGTGCCGTGGGTGCAAATCCATGAAGTGCCTGGTTTTGTCTATTTCAACCATGCCATCCATATCCAGCGGGGCGTCAGTTGCGTCGAGTGCCACGGGCAAATCAACCAAATGGACACGGTGATGCACGCCAAGCCTCTCAGCATGGGCTTCTGCCTCGACTGCCATAGGGATCCTGCGGCGCATCTTCGGCCGCGCGATCAGGTGACGAATCTCGATTGGAAGGCGCCCAGCGCCGAGGCCCAGCTCGCCCTGGGGGCCCAGCTCGTTCGAGACTGGAAGGTCAATCCGCCGCAAACCTGCTCCGGCTGCCATCGATGAAACGCAAAATCACCCATCCCGCTCCATCGGAACGCGAACTGCAGGGGCCGGCCTTCTGGCGCAGCCTCGATGAGCTCGCCGCGACACCGGGTTTCAAGGCGCAACTCGAACGGGAGTTTCCGGATGGTGCGTCCAACTTGGATGGAGTGGACCGGCGGCATTTCCTCAAGATCATGGCGGCCTCGTTTGCGCTTGGCGGAGCGGGACTCGCCGGCTGCCGCCGCCCCGAGGCAAATATCCTGCCGTTCGGCAAGTCGGTGGAAGGGTATATTCCCGGCCTGCCCCTGTATTACACGACCGCAATGCCGCTCCGCAAATCGGCCGTTCCGCTTCTGGCCGAAACCCACGAGGGCCGGCCGACCAAATTGGAAGGCAATCCGAAGTATGCTCCGCACGGAGGTGCGAGTTCGCTTCTGACGCAGGCTTCGCTGCTCGATCTTTACGATCCGGACCGAGCCACCGGAAACACGCAGGGCGGCGCGGCACTCGATGCCGCGGGCGCGAGCGACCTGCTGGCGGGGATAGGCAAGACTTATGCCGCGACTCGCGGCGCCGGGCTCGCATTCCTCGCCGAGGAGTCGGCGTCGCCGACCCGCGCTCGCCTGATCGGGGATTTGCGCCGCAAGATGCCCGAGGCCGTCTGGGCCGAGCACGAGCCGGTGGCCGACGAGCCGCCGCCCGCCGCCGCCCGGGCGGTGTTTGGCAAGGACGTGAAACCGATTTACCGGTTCGCAAAGGCGAAGCGTATACTCTCGATCGATTCGGACTTTCTCCACGCCGAGGCCGGCAGCATTTACTACGCTCGGGAATTTGCCAAGGGCCGCCGGGTCATGGACAAGGACGATTCCATGAACCGCCTCTACGCGGCGGAAAGCGGGTTCACGATAACCGGCGCAATGGCCGATCACCGGTTGCGCCTGGCCGGCAGCCACATGCCGGCCTTCGCCGCGGCGCTGGCCGCGAAGATCACGGGGGACAGGACGTTTGAAGCGCTGGCCGCAGGCTTGGACGCGAATCCCCAATGGATCACTGAATGCGCTTCCGATCTCGCCAATAACAAGGGGGAGAGCTTGGTGGTGGTCGGCGCGCACCTGCCCGCCGAGGCGCACGCGATCGCGTACGCGATCAACGCGGCGCTAGGAAACATCGGCAATACGGTGGACTTTGTCGAAGTTCCGGCGGCGACGGCCGCCTCGATAACGGAGCTCGCAGCGGCAATCCGGTCCGGATCGGTCAAGACTCTTGTCATTCTCGGCGGCAATCCCGTCTACAACGCCCCGGCCGATCTCGAGTGGGCGAAGCTTCAGCAGTCCGTCGGCCAAGTGGTGCGTTACGGCTACTATGTGGACGAAACATCGGCCGTGGCCGGAATCCACATCGCTGCGGCCCATTATCTCGAGTCCTGGGGCGACGCGCGCACGGTGGACGGGACTATTGTTCCGGTGCAGCCGATGATCCTGCCGCTCTTCGGCGGCCTGACGGAGATCGAGGTGCTGGCCCGAATCGGCGGCGACGCGACGGCCGATCCCTACGCGCTTGTTTACGCGACGATCACAAAGCTGGCTGGCGGTGATCCGACGTCGGCATTCCGCCAGTTCCTGTACGATGGGATCTTGCCCAATACAGCCTACCCGAGCGTGCCGGTCGATTTCGACGGCGCCGGGCTGCCGCGCCTGGCCAACGGCGCGCCAACGGCGCAGGCGTTCTCCAAGGACAATTTGGAAGTGCGATTCGTCGCCGACTACAGGGTCGACGACGGCCGTTATGCCAACAACGGCTGGCTTCAGGAGTGCCCGGATCCCATCACAAAAATCGCATGGGACAATGCCATCCTGATCAGTCCGCTGCTCTCCAAGGAACTGGGCATTTATCCGGTGCCTACACCCGGCATATTTCAGGTGGCGCGCGTCGAGGATGGCGATTTCCCCGACGGCAAGGACACCGCGCACATAGCCGATCTCACCGTCGGCGGCCGGAAGGTTCGCGGTCCGATCCACATCCAGCCCGGTCTTTCGAACTATACTGTGATCGTCCCGCTGGGATATGGCCGCGCGGCTTCGGGCCGCATCGGCAAGGACGTAGGTTTCAATGCCTACCCCCTGCGCACGTCCGACGCGCCGCATTTCGCCGCGGGCGGAAGCCTAAAGCTGACGGGCGAAAGCATGCAGGTCGCCAACACCCAGGATCATTGGTCGATGGAGGGCCGCGATTTGATCCGCGAGGCCAACTTCACAGAATACCAGGAGAATCCCACGTACGCGAAGGAGATAGGCCTGGAGTCGGAAACGCCTTCGACGCTCGGCGCGGAAGGGGAAAAAATGACCCTGGCGCAGCAATCGACCCAGATTCCGCGCGGCAATTCGCTCTACGTGACGCCGCAATTCGACGGGGTGCACCAGTGGGGGATGAGCATCGATCTCAACACATGCATCGGCTGCAATGCCTGCGTCGTCGCGTGCCAGGCGGAAAACAACATTGCGATCGTCGGAAAGGATCAGGTGATCCGCGGCCGCGAGATGCACTGGATCCGCCTCGATCGTTATTATTCCGACGGAAAGATCGATCCCGGCGCATTCGGAGGCGAGGGCAATCGCATCATCCCCGAGGATCCGCAGGTTTCGCTCGAACCCGTGACGTGCATGCAGTGCGAGCTGGCTCCATGCGAAATGGTGTGCCCAGTCAATGCAACGGCGCACGACGAGGAGGGCATCAACGTCATGGCGTACAACCGCTGCGTTGGCACCCGTTACTGCGCCAACAATTGCCCGTACAAGGTCCGCCGATTCAATTATTTCGACTGGAACAAGCGCCACATCGACAATTTTTACCTGGGCCCGCTGGGACCCAGCGGGATGCCGGAATTGGTCAAGATGGCAAAGAATCCCGAAGTCACCCTGCGCATGCGCGGGGTGATGGAGAAATGCACCTACTGCGTCCAGCGCGTTGAGAACGGCAAGATTCAGTGGAAGGTGAAGGCAACCAAGGAAGGCCGGCCCGACGACGTCGTTGTTCCCGACGGCACGATCAAGACCGCCTGCCAGCAGGTCTGTCCTGTGGAGGCGATCGTTTTCGGCAACATCCTCGATCCGAATAGCGCGGTTTCCCAGGCCAAGAGCCGCTCGCAGGACTACTCCCTGCTCGCGTACCTCAACACCCGGCCGCGCACCACCTACCTGGGCAAGCTGCGCAATCCGAATTCGCGCATGCCCGACTACCAGTCCCTCCCGCTCAGCCGGATTGAGCAAAAGCGCAAGAATGTCCCCGCCGGGTTTCACGAAGAAGGTAAACTTTAATTCCCAATAACCCGGAAAGACCTGGCTAATGGCCTCCTCCACTGAAGCTGTCATCTCCGCGCCCGCGATCCTCAAAGAGGTAAATCCGGCGGTGTATCCCCGCCCTGCATTGGTGGAGAACAACCGCAGCTTCGCGTGGATCTCCGACAAGATCTGCGGCCTGGTCGAGGGCAAAACGCCGGGGTGGTGGTGGGTGTGCTTCTGCGTCGCGTGTTTTATCGCCTGCTTCACGGTGGCCGGGCTGATCTACGAGGTTTCCACGGGCATCGGTGTCTGGGGGCTGCGCAATCCGACGAACTGGTCGTGGGCGATCGTCGACTTCGTGTTTTGGATCGGCATAGGCCACGCCGGCACGCTGATCTCGGCGATCTTGTGCCTTCTGCGCCAGAAGTGGCGCACGTCGATCAACCGCGCCGCCGAGGCGATGACGATCTTCGCGGTCGTCTGCGCCGCAATCTTCCCGGTTTTCCATGTCGGCCGCGTGTGGTACTCCTGGTTTCTATTTCCGATCCCGAATTATAATTACATCTGGCAGAACTTCCGTTCGCCCCTGGAATGGGACGTCTTCGCGGTCTCCACCTACGGCACGGTTTCGGTGCTCTTTTGGTACATGGGCATGATTCCGGACCTCGCCCTGCTGCGCGACCGTTTCACGTCGGCCGGCAGGCTTATGCGGGCGCGGATCTACGGGATATTCGCCGTCGGCTGGCGCGGTTCGGCCAGGCACTGGAGCAATTATGAGATGGCCTACCTAATTCTGGCCGGCATCGCGACCCCGCTCGTGCTTTCCGTGCATTCGATCGTGTCGATGGACTTCGCCGTCTCCCTGATCCCCGGATGGCACACGACCATCTTCCCGCCCTATTTCGTGGCCGGCGCCATCTACTCGGGCTTCGGCATGGTGCTCACGCTCATGCTGCCGCTCCGGTCGCTCCTGCATCTCGAGGACCTGATCACCCAGTATCACATCGACTGCATGTGCAAGATCACCCTAGCGACTGGAACGATGGTGGGGTACGCCTATCTCATGGAGTTCTTTATCGCGTGGTACGGGGCCAATCCGAACGAAAGCTTCACCTTCATCAACCGCGCGTTCGGCCCGTATGCCTGGGCCTATTGGCTGATGATCACCGGCAACGTGATCACACCGCAGTTTTTCTGGTTCAAGTCGGTCCGCCGGAACACCGCTTTTGTATGGCTGCTCACGCTCCTGATCAACATGGGCATGTGGTTTGAGCGGTTCGTGATCATCCTAACCTCGCTGGCCCGCGATTTCCTGCCATCGAGCTGGGGCTACTACACCCCCACCGCCGTCGATATCTTCACATTCTTCGGCACCTTCGGGATCTTTTCGGCGCTCTTTCTCCTCTTTGTCCGGTTTCTGCCCCTGATGGCGATTGCCGAGCTCAAGGGAGTCACTCCGCAGGCCAATCCCCACGCGGACGCCCACCACCACTGAACCTCGCTGTCCCGATGCAACCCTACGGACTAATCGCCACCTTCGAGACCACCGGCGAACTCTATCGCGCGGCGAAGGAAGTTCGCGACGCCGGGTATCAGCGTTGGGACTGCATCACACCGTGCCCGATTCACGGATTGGACGCGGCCATGGGTCTGAAACGCTCGATCGTGCCGCGGATTTCCCTGACCGGTGGGATAACGGGTTTTTGCACCGGCATGTCGATGATCTGGTACTTGGACGCGTACAATTATCCCATCATTGTCGGCGGGAAGCCGCTTTTCAGCCCGCTCTTCGCGTTCCCGGTTTCCTATGAATTGACGATCCTGTTCACCGCTTTTGCGACCCTCTTCGGAATGATGTTCCTCAACGGCCTGACGAAACTGTACCATCCCGTGCTGAAGTATAAAAACTTCGGGCGCGGCATGGATGACCTTTTCTTCATCGTCATCGAGTCGAGCGATCCGCGCTATGACGCCGCCGGCACCCGCGCCCTGCTCGAGAAGATCGGCGGCCGGCACATCTCGGAACTGGAAGACTGAGCCATGCGCAACGTCTACCTCGTCACCGCATTCCTCGTGGTCCTCGCGATATCCATCCTCGGCTTCCGCGGGAGCACGTTCACCCACCCGCCGATGGACGTGTTCCCGGAATGGGCCTTTCCCGGGATGAAATACCAGGTGAAATACAAGCCGCAGGGCCCGAGCGTATTTTTTGCCGACGGACGGGCCGACCGGATGCCGCCTCCCGGTGTCGTTCCGACAGGCTACGGCCCGGCCGGCCAGCCGCTGCGCTCGGACGATCACCTGTATCTCGGCAAGAACCCCGACGGTTCGTTTGCGCGCGGCTTTCCCGCCTCAATCACGGTCGATAGGGCGCTGCTGGAGCGCGGGCGCGACCGCTATACCATTTACTGCTCGCCGTGCCATGGCTCGGTGGGCGACGGCAACGGGATCACCAAGCGCTACGGCATGGGGGCCACCCCGACCTACCACGACGACCGCCTGCGGAAAATGGCGGAGGGCGAGATTTTCAACACGATCACCAACGGCAAGGCGCCCGTCTTCAACATGAGCCCTTACGCGGACAAGCTCTCACCGCAGGACCGCTGGGCCGTGATCGCCTATATCCGCGCCCTGCAGCGCGCGCAAATGGGGACCGCCGCCGACGTGCCGGCTGAGCATAAAGCGGAGCTTGGCCTCAAATGAGCACCCCTGTCGCATCCACAACTCCGGCTGTTCTGCCCGTCGCATCGAACCCGGGCGCCGCCAGGGCCCTGGGCATCGGCATTGCAGGCATTGCGGCAACGGTGCTCGGCGTGTTCGTGTCGGGCATCCATATCGTGGCGACGGCGTGGCTCGTGGGCGTTTCCTACTGGACGGCCATGGCCATCGGAATGCTGATGATCGTGCTGATCCACCATATTTTCGACGCAATGTGGACGACGGTCGTGCGCCGGCAGTTCGAGCACGGCCTGGCGGCATTCAAGTGGCTCGCGCTGATGTTTGTCCCGCTCATTGTCATTACCTGGGTCGGACCGCGGGATGCGGTCTGGCCGTGGATGAACCCGGCTCACCTGATGATGCCCAAGGACATCACCGTCGGCGCCGACGTCGATTACGCGAAAAAGTCCATCCTTCTCAATTTCCGCACCTTCATCGTATTGACGGCCCTTTTCTACGGGATTTGGATCTGGCTGTCAGCCAGGCTGCGCAAAGCCTCATTCTCGCAGGATTTCGACGGCGACCCGAAGTGGACGACAAAGAACAGAATCACCGCCGCCATGGGCATCCCGTTGACCGCCATGGCGCTCACCTTCGCCGCGATCCTTTGGATCAAGAGCCTGGAGTATCACTGGTTTTCCACGATCTACGGCGTCTGGTATTTCGCCAACTGCATGCGCGGCGCTTACTCGATGGGGGTGCTCATCATGCTCTGGCTCTGGTACCGCGGCGACTACAAGGGCATCCTGCACGAGGACCACTGGCACAGCATCGGGCAGATGATGCTGACCTTCACGGTGTTCTGGGGCTACATCGCCTTCTCCCAGTATTTCCTGATCTGGAACGCCAACGTGCCCGAGGAGACGTTTTGGTATAATCTTCGTGAATACGGCGATTGGTGGTGGGTCGGAATGGTGCTTGTCTTCTGCCATTTCCTGGTGCCCTTCCTCGCGCTGCTGTCCTACCGCTTCAAGGTAACCCATTCCGCCATCCGACGGATCGCATTATGGATACTGGGGGTGATCTTCATCGACATCTGCTGGAACATCCTGCCGGCGATGAAGGACGCGCAGGGGCATCCGCTGCCGTTCTTATCGCTCAACCTGGTTTGGGCGGCAACCTCCACGATCGGGGTCGGCGGTGTTTGCATCTGGGCTTACCTCAGGAGCTTTGCGACCACCGCGCTCATTCCGATCCGCGATCCGCGGATCGTCGAAAGCCTGACGCACTATGACTGACCTTCCGGCCCATCCGCCGCGGCCGGTTTCGCCGGTTGCGATCATCGCCGCGCTGGTCGGCTTCAGCCTCTTTCTGATCTTCGTGCGGCTTGCCTACGTGCGCTACCTGCCGCCCGCGACGCAGAACATTCCCGCCGAAAAGATCGCCGCGGGCATGGAATGGCAGGATACGCCGGCAGCTCGCAAGGCCTACCTCGATGAACTGCGGGCGAAGCAGGTACAGCAGCTGTCTGCCTACGCCTGGATCGATCAAAGCAAGGGAGTTGTGCAGCTTCCGATCGATCGCGCGATGGAGCTGGTTGTCCGCGACACCAACGCGAAAGCTCACGCCAAGCCGGCTCCATCCTCGCCATGACCGCCGCCCCCACCCAAGCAAGCCCCTCGCCGAAGGCGGCGGATTCGGCCGCATCCTACGGGCCGGCGGGTTGCGCGGCGCTCCTGATCCTGCTCGGTTCGGGCGTCCTCTGGCTCGTCGCGGCCGGCCTCCTGGCGCTTATTTCCTCGATACAGCTCCATAGCCCCGGATTTCTCGCGGGGTGTCCCATCCTGACTTACGGCCGTTCGCAGGCGCTCGCGGAGTCGGCTTTTATCTACGGTTGGTTTGGAAATACCGGACTGGCGGTGGCCCTCTGGATCCTTGGCCGCCTGGCCGGGGAACCGCTACGCGCGTCGAATTGGGCCATCACCGGGGCACTTTTTTGGAACCTGGGCCTGACGATCGGACTCGTCGGCATCGCAGCCGGGGGAGAAACCGCCCTCCCGATGCTCGAACTCCCGCGCTACGTGCAGCCGCTTCTTCTCGCCGCGTATGCGGCGGTCGCGCTCGGGGGCGTCACCGCCTGGACGGGTCGCCGTCGCGAGGTCATGTTCGCTTCCCACTGGTACGCTGTCGCGGCGCTCTTCCTCTTCCCGTGGCTGTTCTCGGTCGCGCAAGTCATGCTTCTTTGGTACCCCGTTCACGGCATCCTTCAGGCGATCGTGGCCGGTTGGTTTGCCCAGGGTCTGTGGACCCTCTGGATCGCGCCGCTGTCCCTCGCCGGAGCGTATTACGTCGTGGCGCGGATGGCCGGCCGGGTGCTGCCCGCGTACGACTCCGCAGCCTTCGGATTTTGGTGCCTTCTTTTGGTCGGAGGCTGGACCGGAGGACGGCATCTGATCGGAGGTCCGGCGCCCGCCTGGATTTCAACGGTGGCCATCGGGGCCTTGTTCGTCCTTCTATTTCACTATATCGTCGTCGTCCTTAACCTGCGCGCTTCATTCGCGGGGGGCGGGATTTCTATGCGGTTCATTTCGTTTGGCGTCGCGGCCTACGCGCTGGGCGGCATTTTGGACGCGGTCACGGGTATGCGCGGCGTCGCAGTTTTCACTCAGTTCACCCATTTTGACGAGGCCCAGAGGCAGCTCGCGATCCAAGGCGGCGCGACGATGATGCTTTTCGGCGCTCTTTATTTTGCCCTTCCAAGGATTGTGGGCCGTCCCTGGGCTTCCGGGGGCTTGGTGCGGGGCCACCTCACGCTCTCCGCGCTGGGGATCCTGCTGCTCGTCGCCTGCCTCGGCGCGGCCGGCTGGACCCAGGGATGGGCGTTGAATGATCCGAAAACTGCCTTTTCCGCGATCGCGGGCCTGACGCATAGTTGGCTTTTGGGTGCGACAGCGGCCCGGGCTCTGCTTCTTTTGGCGGATATTTTCCTCGCGGTTAACTTCTTCTGGACCCTTGTTTGCGCCGCGGTCGGCGGGGAAAAGGAGGGCGCAGCATGAAGAGTGGCCCCTATTTCTTCGTGGGTTTGGCCGCGGCGTTCGGGATGTCGTGGGCGGGGGTCATGTGGTCCGAGGCTCAGCTCGGGCGCCTCGCGCCTTACTACGACGATATCGAGAGCGCGTCTTTTCCGAACCGGATGCCGGGGAATGCCGCCGCCGGGCAGCTCGTTTACCGGGACCTCGGTTGCGCGTCCTGCCACACGCAGCAGGTGCGAAGGCCGGGATACGGCGCCGACGTGGCTCGGGGCTGGGGCGATCGCCAGAGTGTCGCGCGCGACTACATCTTCCAGCCCTATGTTCAGTTGGGCTGGTCGCGAACCGGCCCGGATCTGACGAATCTCGCCGGCCGGAAGCCGGCTGCTCCAGACGCCGACAGCCTCATGCGGCTACTCTACTCAGGCCAGGGGGGAATGCCGGCCTATTCGTTCCTCTTTGAAGACCGGGAGGTAGTCGGACAAGCTTCGCAATACGCATTGAAATCGACGGGTGGCCTGACGCCCGCGCCTGGGCGCGAGATCGTGCCGACGGAACGCGCCCTGGATCTGGTCGCCTACCTTTTGAGCTTGAATACGACCTATGATTACCCTGAGGCGCGTCCGGTTCCTGCATCCGGGGCAGGGGAAAAACCGATTCCGGCATCCGGCGGGGAGATTAAACCAGTTCCTGCATCCGGCGCAGCGGATAAATCGGTGCCCGCATCCGGCGGGGGAGGGGCAAAATGAGCGCGCCCGAAAATCAGGATCCTCGCTTCGATCGGGCGGCGTTTGGCGACGATCAGCTGGTGGACGCGCACGAGACGGCGCTTAAACCCAAGACCGACGATCAGGCGCATTACAGCATGCGCCCCCTGATCCTGCTATTCATACTGAGCGGCTGCGTGCTTTTTGCGGCGATGTACACAATCCGCTATTCGGGGCATTTCAATTATTTGATCTACGACGAAAACGAGCAGGCGACGCAGACGTCGGCCGCCGTCAAAATAGATCCGGTCGCAATGGGAAAGAGACTTTTCAATACGCCGAGCGCCTGCGTCACGTGCCACCAGGCGACCGGCCTGGGCATCGCCGGCACATATCCGCCGCTCGCCGGATCGGAGTTTGTGAACGGGCCCGACGAACGGATTATTCGAATTCTTCTCGACGGCCTGAAGGGTCCCGTGACGGTCAAGGGCACTTCATTTCCCGGCGTTACGGTGATGCCTTCTTTCGGCCCGTCTGGATTCAATTGGACCGACGATAAGATCGCTGACGTGCTCAGCTACGTTCGCCAGGAATGGGGCAACAAGGCACCGCCGGTCGATGCCGCAAAAGTGGCCCAGATCCGCCAGCAGGTCGCCACGCACGAGGCGTGGACGGCGGAGGAGATACTGCAGATCAAGTAGCCGACTAGGCTCCGAGGCGCTTGTCGGGGACCAGATGGTTGAGAACGTAGTCTCCCACGGCATCGGTGAGCGGGGTGAGAGGGCGCGTGAAACCGGCGGCGCGCAGCTTAGAGATGTCGGCCTGGGTGAAGTACTGGTACTTGTAGCGAAGGACATCGGGCATATCGATAAAGTCGATCCGGGGCGCGAGGTTCATCGCGGAAAAAATCGGATTTACGAGTTCAAGCCAAGTGTGGGCCTGCCCGGAACCTATGTTGAAAAGGCCGGCTGCGGAGGGGGCCGCATCGGCGAAGTGAAGGGTCATCTCGACCGCATCCTTGACGTAGAGAAAATCCCGCTTTTGCCCGCCGTCGCGGAAATCGGGGCGGTAGCTCTTGAACAGCTGCACGCGCCCGGTCGCCTGGATCTGCCGGAAGCCCTTGCAGACGATCGAACGCATCTCACCTTTGTGATCCTCATTCGGGCCGAAGACATTGAAATATTTGAGGCCGACGATCCGGCTGAGCCAGCCCTGGTCCCGGGCATGGACATCAAAATCTTGTTTTGAGCGGCCGTAAGGATTCAGAGGCTGGAGCCGTGCGATGTCGCTCGCCTTGTCGTCCATTCCTTCGGAGCCGTCGCCGTAGGTCGCGGCCGAGGAGGCGTAGATGAAGCGCGTGCCCCGGGATAGCGCCCAGCCGGCTAGAAGCCGCGTGTATTCGAAATTCACGTCCTCAAGGTAGGCGGTGTTCATCTCGGTCGTCGATGAACAGGCGCCCAGATGAAAAACTGTGGAAAAGGCCCCAAACGCACCGGGATCGGACGCGATCCGGGATCGAAACGAATCGGCTTCGACAAAATCCGAAAACCGCAGCGGCTCGAGGTTCTTCCGCTTGGTCTCAACGTCGGCGCCGAGCGGCACGGAGCCCCTCCAGCGCTTGGACGGATCCAAAAAATCCGTGACGACGATGTCCGATCGCCCGCGGCGGTTCAGCGCCCACACGACCGCGCTTCCGATGAAGCCGGCCCCGCCGGTGACGAGGATGCGGCCGTCGAGTGCGCTCACGCCCTGGAGAGCTCCTCGGAACGCGCCTTGGCCGCGAGGACTGTCTCGCGGATGAGGCCGCGGAAATCGCCCGCCGAGAGTCGCTTCAACCCGGCAAAAGTGGTGCCATTGGGGGAGGTGACCTCATCGCGGAGCTGTTCGGGAGACTTGTTCTCGCTTGCGAGGAGCTTGGCCGCGCCGAGCAGCGTTTCGCGGGTGAGCGAATCGGCGGCATCGGGGGCAAGGCCCGCGGCGACTCCGGCGTCCCGAAGCGCCGCGGCAAATTCAAACACGTACGCGGGGCCGCTGCCGCTCAGGGCCGTCACGGCGTCCAACTGGGCCTCCGGAAGCTCAACCATCCGGCCGAGGGCGCCGAGCACGGTGCCGACGATGGCGCGATCTTCCGGCGTGAGCTCGCGCGTGGCGCACCATCCCGTGATTCCCGCGCCGATCCGGCCCGGCGTATTGGGCATGCATCGAACGAGATTGCGCGTTTTGGGAAAGGCTTCGAGCAATCGCGCGAGGCGAATTCCGGCCAAAATCGAAATGACAAGCCTTCCGGCGGTCGCCTCCGCAAGCCGCGGATCAGCGGACGCCAGGTGCTGCGGCTTGAATGCGACTACAACCGCGTCGGCCCCGGCGACCAGCTCATCGACCGTGCCTGCCAGGCGGATGCCGGTCTTCGCTGCAAGTGCGGCGCCCGTCGGATCCGGTCCGCTTATGGCGGAAATGTCGGCCGGGCCGACCGAGCGTTTTGCCAGAAGGCCGGCGACCATCGCGGAGGCCATGTTGCCGGCGCCTAGGAATGCGAGCCTCATGTTTGATTCAGGGGTTCCAGTGTGGCCAGGACCTTTGCTTCCGCCTCCTCGGTAGGGGACCGCTTTTCAACCGGATGGCGCAAAATGGAGCTCGCGCCGCCGCCCGCCCGGTTCACCACGGTGACTTCGCCGCCGAGGTTGCGCAGGGCGTGGCGGGCGACCGTCAAGCCCATCCCGACTCCGACCGTGTTCTTCGTGCTGATGAACGGTTCGAATAGCTGGTCCTGGACCTCGGCGAAAATGCCGTGGCCATCGTCGTCTACGCGGATCTCGGCGAACGTTCCCATTTTCCCGAGGTCGAGAAGCCGGGTCCTGACCGAAATCGGCCGCGGGGAATTTTCCGCGCTGCCATAAGCCTCCCATGCGTTGATGAGCACTTTCGAAAGCACGTCTTCGATCATCTCCACATTCGTTTCGATAGGGAGATCGCCGAGCGGATTCTCGATCGCAACGGGCGCTGAATTCTTGAAATCGCGGTTAAACCGCGCAACTCCGCCGTGGATCACATCGGAAAGCGACGCCTTGGAGACCGGCGGACGCGCCTTGTTTTCGAGGGAGGTCAGCTGCCGGACGATGGCGACGATCCGGTGAAGGGCGGTGTCGATGCGCTCCACGCTGGTCTGGACCTGCGCGGGCTTGTCGGAGGAGACCTTGATAAGGTCGAGGTAGCCGATCGCAACGCCCAGGAGGTTGTTGAGGTTGTGCGCTATGCCCTGTGTGACGGCGCCGATTGTGGCGGCGCGGCGCGATTCCTCGAGACGGCGCTGCAAGACGACCATTTCCCGGTTGATTGCCACGAACCGGAGCTGCGTCTGGACGCGGGCGAGCGTTTCGTCCAGGTCTATCGGCTTTGTAATATAATCGACCGCTCCGACGCCAAGGCCCTCGATCTTGCTCTCCTTCGTCGTCCGGGCTGTTATGAATATCACCGGTATCGCGCGAGTCTCATCGTTGCCCTGGAGTTGCTGGCAAACCTCGATCCCGTTCATGTCGGGCATCATCACGTCGAGCAGGACGAGGTCGGGCTTGGCGCTCGCAATCATTTTCAGCCCATCCTGGCCGTTGTGAGCGGCGATGACGTCCAACCCCTCGCGCTCGAGCTTTCGCTTGAGCAACTGCACGTTGATCGGCTGGTCGTCGATGACCAGGATTTTCGGATTCGGCATGCGCGGAGTTCCCGGGGGAGGTTAGCTGGCGGGTTGCGTGTTCAGATCAGGATGGGGCGGGCCAGCGGGCTGAGCAATGCCGGAAAGGCCCCCTCAGCGCCGCTCCGCCGCGAGCCGGTACGCTTTCAACGTGTTTTTCATGAGCATCGCAACGGTCATCGGACCGACCCCTCCGGGCACGGGGGTGATCTTGGACGCGAGCGGCGCGACCGATGAGAAATGGACATCGCCCGACAGGCGGTATCCCGTCTTGCGCTCCGGATCGAGGATGCGGCTCACTCCAACGTCGATGACGACCGCTCCTGGCTTGACCATTGCCGCTGTGACAAATTCCGGCCGGCCGATCGCGGCGATCAGGATGTCGGCTTGGCGTGTGATGGCTTCCAGATTGGCGGTCGCCGAATGGCACACCGTTACGGTTGCATTGGCCGAGGGCTTTTTCTGCATGGCGAGTAGCGCCACCGGTTTTCCGACCAAAAGCGAGCGCCCGAGAACGACGACATGCTTGCCCTTCATGCTGACGCCGCTGCGCGCCAGAAGCTCCATGATGCCGGCGGGAGTGCAGGAGACCAGGCCGGTGTCGTCTTCCTGCCCGATCTTCCCGAGATTGACCGGATTCAGGCCGTCCACGTCCTTCTCCGGAGAAATGCGCTGGAAAATCGCCCGTTCATCGAGCGGCTGGGGCAGGGGGGACTGCACCAGGATTCCGTCGACCTCCGGATCGGCGTTCAATTGGTCGACGATGGATTCGAGCTCTTTTTGGCTTATTGAAGCGGGCGGCAGGATCACGCGCCCGGTGATTCCGATTTCAGCTGCCGTCTTTTCCTTTTTTCTGACGTAGGAGACCGAAGCCGGATCATCGCCGACGCGCACGAGCGCGATGCACGGCTTTCGCCCGCGTATAGCGTCAACCTCCGCCTTCAATTCCGCTGCAATTTCCGCGGCTATGCGGTTGCCGTCGATCAGCTCCATTTACTCACTTGAGTTGCAGGCTCTCGACCCCAACCACGATATCCTCGGTGCCCGGCACGGGTTTGACGGTTCCGTACACCGACACTTCGTGGCCGATATACTCGTCGATTTGTTCGGTTAAAAGAAGCTTTTCGACATCGAGGTAGGCCGCGCGCCCGCCCGACGGGTCGTTGAGCTGCCATTCATAGGGGCGCTTGGGTGCAAAGAGGCTCTTTGTGGAAACGAATCGGCCCTCGAATGTGCGGGCCACGACTGCAGCGCCTTGATCCGTCGCATTGTCAGCGACCGGCTTTCCAGCCGCCGTCGACGGCGGCTCGGAAGGCGCTGCCGCGGCAGCGAATGGCGCGGGCGTCTGAGGATTATTGACCTCCGCCCCGGGGCCCGGTTGCGCGATCGCCGCGGCGGAACCGACCGCGGGAAGGGGTCCCCGGTGAATGTATCCGACGAGCGGACCTTCCAGGCGCAGCTGGGTCCATTTTCCGCGCAGACCTGTTATTGAAATCCGATCGTTTTTTTGGGCGATCGCGAGGACTCCGGAATCCGCCTTCGGTGCGGAGTAAAGGGGGCTCCCCGGAATTACGTCGAGGGCTTTGTTGAGGTTTTTGTTTTCCACGTACGCCTCGAACGGTCCCGGCAGGCTCACCGCCTCCCATCCATCGGGCAGTGCCGCAACTGCGGATTGCGCCAGGACAGGTTCGGTGCCGGCACTAAGGAAGGTGATCGCCTGAGCCGACGGATCGGGCTGAGCCAGAACCGCGGTTGTCTCGGTGAGCGGTGCGGAATAGAGGGCCGAAGCCGCCAGAAAAAAGGCCGTGAAAATTGCGGCGGGAGTGCAGGCGGCCCGGCGCCCGAATGCCGGATTCGGGAGCCCGGTTGGGGGCAGCGGAAGACGATTGGATGGTTTCATCGTTTATCGTGGATGTTTGAAGACTCCGCAAACGCCCGGGCACGCGGTGTCCGGGGAGAATAGAAGAGTGCCTCGATCTCTTTCGTAGAGAGTTGCTTCCCTCCGCGCAACGGGATTCCCTGCAACCGCACCGAACCGATCTGGTATCGCCGGAGCCGGCGAACGTCGTAACGCAGCGCAGTGAAAAGCTGGCGGATTTCGCGTTTCCGGCCGTGGTGCATGTGCACGTCGAGATCGCGCGAGCGCCCCGAGGGCCCCGGATTGACCAGGGCCGCCCGCTCCACTTTCAGCCGCTCCCCGTCGAAGACGATGCCCTTGACGAGCCTGGGAAGCTGTTCTGCGGGGAAATCGTCTTTCAAGCTCACATGGTACCGTTTCACTACGCGATTCGAAGGATGCATCAGGCGGTTCGCTAAATCGCCATCGGTCGTCAGTATCACCAGGCCTTCGCTGTCCTTGTCGAGGCGGCCCGCGCAAAAAAAGCGCAGTCGGGCGAGTTCGCGCGGAATCAGCTCCAGCACAGTTCTTGGATTGTGCGGATCGTCATTCGAACAGACCAAGCCGCGGGGTTTGTTCACTGCCAGGGTGATTCGCGCCTGCGGAGCGCTTCGAACCGTCTTTCCGCCGACGACGACCTTGTCCGATCCCGGGATGATTTTCTGGCCGGGAACTGCTTTCACGCCGTTCACCCAGACCTCCCCCTGGGAGATCAGCGCCTCGGCGGCCCTTCGCGAGCATACCCCCGACTCGGCTATGAACTTCTGCACGCGGACCGCGGTTTCCATGGATACCATCGGTCATCGGACCTAAAAACAGCGCCCGCTGCAAGCCCTCCCGCGGTGGTGTTGACCTCGGGCGGCAGGGCTGTCTCTTTCAGTCCCTTTCACAATGCTAACATTCAATTCCCGGACGGCCCTGGTCACCGGCGCAGGTCGCGGCATCGGAAAGGCCATCGCTGAGACCCTCGCCAAGCAGGGCGTGACGGTCATCTGTGTTTCCAAGTCGGCCGACTCCTGCGGCGCCACGGCCGCTGCGATTGAAGGCGGCGGAGGCAAGGCCAAAGCCATGGCTGTGGATGTCGCCGATGGAGCGGCGATTGCGCGCGCAGCGGAGACCCTTCTTTCCGAATTTCCCGCAATCGACATCCTGGTGAACAATGCTGGGATCACCCGCGATGGGCTTCTTTTCCGGATGAGCGATGCGGATTGGAACGACGTCCTGGCTACGAATCTCACGAGTTGCTTTCATTGGACAAAGCATCTGGCCCGGCCAATGACCCGCGCGCGCTGGGGTCGGATCGTCAATATAACATCGGTCAGCGGAATCATGGGAAACGCGGGCCAGTCCAATTATTCAGCCGCAAAGGCGGGCATGATCGGACTCACGAAATCGCTCGCGCGTGAGTTCGCCACGCGCAGCGTCACCGTGAATGCGATTGCGCCCGGATTTATAAAGACCGATATGACTTCCGAATTGATTAATCAGCAGGATGTTGCGGAAAGGATTTTGGCTGTTGTACCGCTTAAGCGATTTGGCGAACCCTCCGACATCGCGCACATGGCCGCTTACCTTTGCTCCGAGGAAGCTGGATATATAACCGGCCAAGTTTTTACCGTTGACGGCGGCATGGCGATGTGAAGCCTCCGTTAACCCACTCTCCCAACCAAAATGGCTGACCAAAAATCAATCGAACAACGCGTCAAGGAGATCATCGTCAATCAACTGAATGTGAACGAGGACCAAATCACCCCGACGGCCTCCTTCCTCGATGACCTCGGCGCTGATTCACTCGACACGGTCGAATTGATCATGGCATTCGAAGAGGAGTTTAAGGACGAGATCAAGGGCGAGATTCCCGAGTCTGACGCGGAAAAGCTGCAAACGGTCGGCCAGGTAATAGACTATATCAAGGCCAAGGCGGGTCAGTCCTGATCCGTCGGCCGGGCTTTGACGCTGGGTTTGGCGGGCAGCCATGTGCGCTTCTGTTGCGGCAAAAGTAGCGTCATGAGGCGCAATACCCGGGAGCCATTCGTTGTTTCCGCAGATCAGGGCCGAAAAGTTTGTCCATGCAGCCGCTGAAATCCAACCGACAGGTCGTTGTCACCGGCCTCGGCGTTGTCACTTCGATCGGGCATGACGTGGACAGTTTTTGGGCGAGCCTGCTGGCCGGCAAAAGCGGCGTGGCCCGCGTAACCCACTTCGATTCGACCGGTTACGCCTGTCAGATCGGGGCGGAGGTGCGCGACTGGGATCCTGCCCTTCACATGGATCCGAAGGAGGTTCGCCGAAACGACCGTTACACGCATTTCGGATTTGTCGCGGCCGCGCAGGCCGTGAAGGACTCTGGCGTCGATTTCGCGCGGGAGGACGGAGACCGATGCGGCGTGATCATCGGATCCGGAATCGGCGGAATGCAGACCTACGAGAACCAACTGAAGGTTCTCTTTGAAAGGGGCCCCCGGAAGGTCTCACCGTTCACGATCCCGGCGCTCATCGTCAACATGTGCTCGGGGCTTGTCGCGATCGAGTACGGCGCTCGGGGGCCGAATTTCGGCGTTGTGTCGGCGTGCGCTTCGGGCGCACACGCTCTCGGCGAGGCGGCGCTTTCGATTCAGCGCGGCGAGGCGGATGTGATGATTGCGGGCGGCAGCGAGGCGACGATCACTCCGTTTGCCTACGCTAGTTTTTGCGCAATGAAAGCGATGAGCACATTCAACAGCGCTCCGCAGAAGGCGAGCCGCCCGTTCGACCGCCTGCGGGATGGCTTTGTCATGGGCGAGGGGGCCGGCATCCTTGTCCTCGAATCGCTGGAGCATGCCCGGGCCCGCGGAGCGCGCGTATATTGTGAACTGGCGGGCTATGCCGCGAGTTGCGACGCGTTCCACATCACGCAGCCGGATCCGGAGGGAAAGGGCCTGTCGCTTGCCATGCGCCGCGCTCTCGAAACCGCGGGCGTCGAGCCGTCGCAGGTCGATTACATCAATGCCCACGGCACGGCGACGCCGTACAACGACCGATATGAGACGCTCGCCATAAAGAAGGTCTTCGGCGAGCATGCACGGAAGCTCGCAATCAGCTCCACCAAATCGATGACCGGTCACCTTCTCGGCGCGGCCGGCGGAATCGAATCGGTCGCTTGCGTGAAGACGATTGAGACGGGACAGATCGCCCCGACCATAAATCTCGAGCAACCTGACCCGGATTGCGACTTGGACTACGTGCCGAATGCGGCGCGCAAGGCCGTGGTGCGGACGGTGCTGACAAACAATCTGGGCTTCGGTGGGCAAAACGCCTCAGCCGTTTTTCGAGCTCTCTGAGAACCCGCGGCCGGGTCAGACCTTGACCACCAGGCCGGCTTTTATCGCCTTGACCGACACCCAGACCCGCTTGGTGCCCCCGTTGGGCATCTGGATGCGGATCCGCTGAAGATTCGGCCTGAATTTGCGGCGCGTAATGCTGGTTATATGGGTGCCGATGCCACCGCTCTTCTTGCTCTGCCCCTTGCGGTGGATGATGTTGCCCTTGACGGGACGACGACCGGTGATTGCGCAAACTCTAGCCATGGTGGTTTTGACGGGTTGAAAGGGTCCAGCGAATAGGATGGGGGGCGTTGAATCAAGGCAAAAGGTCATCTACGGGCGTGAAGGACCTGAAACTTCTGACCGAGGTGAGAAGGATGCAGGAGCTGGGTGAGGGAGCGCTTCAGGGGGCTTAAGGGGTCGGAGCCGGCGGTGATCGCGGCTTCGAGCCAGTCTGCGGCGTTGTGCAGGAAAAACGCCTCCTGGAATTCGAGCTGCGCCGGGCCGAATCCGTGCCGGGCAAGCGAATCGGAAAGCCAATCCCAGCAGACGTGGCACGTCAGATCCTGTTCCCCGGGCCGTGCGAGCAGATCGTTTGACAGGACGTGTCGGTGGTAGGCGCGAGCCGTGCCGGCCGGCGTGCCCCGGCTCAATTCCTCCCAGCCTTTTCCGTAGTCGATTGCGACGAAAAGCCCGGTCCAGGGCCGCGACGCGATCTGTTCCAAAAGCCGCACGGATTTGAGCGGCGCGTCCAGCCGGTAACCCTCAGGGGCCGTCGGGGGCAGGGGAGCCGGCGTGGCCGAAGGCAATTCCCTCTCGACAGGAACAATTCCTTCAAAACCGACCCCCAGCTCGCGCCAGGAGCCGCCGCGGAAGATAAAGCGATTAAACGGCTGGGCATCGAACAGCTCGTTTGAAAAGACGACGCACGGACCTTCCAAATTCACCGGAGCGGGCGAGTCGGATGCACTTTCTGAAATGGCTTCGGCGATGCCGAACGTGCGGACCGACCGAAATGGATGGGCGACGCCCGCGAGCACGCCGCGGCCGGCACCGCGCAGGGCGGGCTCTGCGCCGATTTCCACAAACTCATATTTTCCGGGGTCGCGCTCGCCAAGAAGCGACACGCAGGCAGCCGCCACAATCTGGCCGAAAACGGATCCCGACGCCGCGGCGGTAAAATAGTCGGCCTCCGCGTACCCGATGCGTACCGCCGCCCTGCGGTAGTATCCGAATACGGGGTGGTACAGGCAAAGCTCCATGAAACGGGCGAACGTCATGGCACCGTCCCCCGCTTCGGCTCGAAGGACGGCGATGAGGTCCGATGTATTGGCGGCGATCGACGGACGCATTGTTTACAAATCCGAGTGGATGCGCACAGTGGCCCTCATGCGCAAACGGAATTTCCTTGGCCCCGCAGGAATGATGATGGGCTTGGGCGTGTCTGTGGGCTTTGTGCAGCTTGCGTTGCTATGGGGTTTGATCCCGGCGCGCGATTTGACCCGATCGGCGGGCTACTTGCGCGAGGTCCTTCAGATCGTGAACGAAAACTACGTGGATCCCAAGGCGTCCGGATATGACGCCCTGACGCGAAACGCGATCCATGGAATGGTTGAATCCCTCGATCCGCACTCGGAGTACATGGAATCAAAGGATAATGCCGAACTCGAGGAGGACCTGAGCGGAGAATTCGGCGGCATCGGCGTCGAAGTGGACGTCCGCCTCGGCCATATCATGGTGATCACGCCGATCGCCGGGTCGCCGGGCGACCGCGCGGGCATCAAGCGCGGGGACGAGATCACAAGCATAGACGGCAAGGTGGTCGACAGTAACTCGACGATGGACGACGTGGTCGATAAGCTCCGAGGCAAGCCGCATACGACGGTCGCTCTGCGGATTTTTCGGGCGGATATCCGGAAGGAGCTCAATTTCAAGATCGTCCGCGAGATCATCAAGGTCGACAGTGTCACGGACGTCCAGGTCTTGGACCACGACATCGGCTACCTCCAGATAACGGAGTTTTCCGAGCACACCGGCGAACAATTCGACGCCGCGCTCAACAACCTTTTCAAGCGCAATATCGGCGCGCTGGTGATCGATCTACGCAACAATCCAGGGGGCCTCCTCGATTCGGCGGTCGACGTTGCGGAGCCTTTTTTTCGAAAGGGCGAGCTGATCGTCTACACGCAGGGAAGGAAGAGCGACGACCGGGAGGACTACCGGGCGGAGGCCGACGGAGAACCGCTGGACCTGCCGGTTGCCATTCTGATCAACTCCGATACGGCGAGCGCCGCGGAGGTCGTGACGGGCGCCTTGAAGGACACCGGCCGGGCCGTGGTCGTCGGCGAGCGTTCATTCGGCAAGGGTTCCGTGCAGTCGATCTTCAAGCTAAAGGACGGCGAGGGGCTTCGGCTGACAACGGCCCACTATTTCACGCCGAGCGGAATCACGATTCATGAGAAGGGCATCGAGCCGCAGGTGGAGGTCGTATTGGCGGCAGACGAGGATTCGAAAATTCGCCAGCAAAACGCCAGGCCGGACGTGACCGACCCTGCCGAATTCAAGAAGCTGTTCGGGTTTGCGCCGATCGACGACCGTCAGCTCGAAGGGGCGCTGGATGTGCTAAAAGGCGTGGAAATCCTGGATGAGCAGGCGGAGGCCGCCAAGGCTCCGAAAGTTCATGCCGGATTTCTTCCTTTGCGCCCCGAATTAGAACGGGTGTCGCGGCGCGCGGCGGGCGCAGGGGTTCAATATAGCGGAACGCCCCTCCATCGCTTCGGTTAACGGATTCGATGATTCTCGCCCTGGAGACCTCGTGCGACGAGACGGCTGTGGCGGTGTTCGATCCGAAACGCGGCCTTGTCGGTGAATGGGTCCGAAGCCAGATCGAGATCCACGGATTGCATGGGGGAGTCGTGCCCGATCTCGCCGCCCGGCAGCACCTGCGCCAGATCGTTCCGCTCTTGTCCGCGGGGCGGGGGATGTGGGCCGGAGGGGCAGTCGAGCGGATCGCGGTGACGCGCGGGCCTGGCCTGGCCGCTTGCCTTGCGCTGGGTATTGCCGCCGCGAAAGCGCTGGCGCTCGCTCTCAAACTGCCGCTCGTCGGGGTGAACCATCTTCGCGGGCACGCTTGGTCTCCGTTCATTTCTGAGCACTCCGCCCGGCCCGATGATTTTGACGCGTCCTTGCGGGGGCTTCTTCCGCATCTCGGGCTCATCGCCTCGGGCGGCCACACGATCCTGTTTTCCATCGACAATGACAGGAGCATCAATCCGATTTCCTCGACCCGGGACGACGCTGCGGGCGAGGCGCTCGACAAGGGCGCAAAGCTGCTGGGACTCGGTTACCCCGGGGGTCCGCTGATCGAAAAAGCGGCGAGTGGAGGCCGGGCGGCCGCATTCGATTTTCCGCGCGGACTGGGCCGGCGCGCCGACCTCGATTTCAGCTTCTCAGGCCTCAAGACAAGCCTGAGGTACAGGCTCGAGAAAATGCCTTTGGATGAAGTCCGTGAAAAAATGGCCGACCTTTGCGCAAGCTACCAGCAGGCGGTCGTCGACTCCCTGGCGCGCAAGACGCGGGCGGCCCTCGGCCGCGGCGGCTTTCGAAGCCTGGGCCTGTCCGGGGGCGTGGGCAACAACGGCCCGCTTCGCGAGCGGCTGGCATCGGAGGCGCACCGCGCGCGGGTGCGGTTTCTCGCTGCCCGGCCGGAGCATTCGGGCGACAACGCCGCGATGATCGCCTTCGCGGCCTGGGCGGATGCCGCGGGCGCCGCGGACGACGGCATGGATCTGAGGATCGATCCGGGCGTGGGCTTAGTTTGAGCCCTAGCCTGCATTCATCACAAACTCCAACGCATCTTGCCCAATCTCCTCGGCAAAAAGTACCTCATGCTCCCTGCGCTGTGCTTCTAGCACAGCTCGGTCGCCTTCGGCCCTTTCTGCTGGAGGATATTGGTCAACCTGCATTGGTTTTGTGATGAATGCAGGCTAGGCGTAGTCGCGGCGGAGGTTGCTCGGAAGAATTCCGAGCTCCTCGCGATACTTCGCGACGGTCCTGCGCGCGATCGAGATCCCCTTGCCTTGGAGGCGGCCGACGAGATCCTGGTCGCTCAGCGGCGAGCCCTTGTCCTCGCCGGCGACCAGGTCGGCGATCATTTCCTTGACGCTCGTATTCGAGACGGACGCGCCTCCGTCGGCCTGGTATCCCGGCGTGAAAAAGTATTTGAATTCGAATACGCCGTGGGGGGTCTTGATGTACTTGTTGGCGATCGCGCGGCTGACGGTCGTCTCGTGCACTCCGACAATGTCGGCGATCCGGGTCATCGTGAGCGGCTTCAACTGAGCCACCCCGTGGTCGAAGAAATCCGACTGCGCGGCCAGGATCTCGCGCGTGATGCGCTCGATCGTGCGCTGGCGCTGCTCGATCGAGTCGATGAGAAACTTTCCGGATCGTATCCGCTCGCGAAGATAGTCGCGTTCCAGTTTCGCGAGCGTTCCCCGGGCGATCAGCTCCCGGTAGGTGCTGGAGATCCTCAGGCGCGGGATGTAGTCGTTGTTCAGGCGGATCTTCCACTCGCCGCCCTCCTTCTCGACGGTCACATCCGGGACGACGACGCGATTGTTGTCCTCGGCGAATCGCCGGCCGGGGGCTGGATTCAGGCGCCCGATCTCCTCGATTGCGGTCTGGACGTCGTCGGAAGAGGCGCCGAGTTTTCGCGCAATCTCCGGAATCCGCCGCCGGGTGAGAAGCTCGAAATGGTCCCGCACGATCCGCGCCGGCAGCGAATCCCCGCGCCCGAGCGCCGCCAGCTGCGCCAGCAGGCATTCGGCCAGCGATTGGGCGCCGATTCCGGGCGGATCGAAGGTTTTCAGCGCGGCCAGGGACTCCTGCACCGCCGACAGCGGCAGCCCGGTCTGCAGGGCCAGGTCGGCCGGGGTCTGGGTGAGGAACCCGCGTTCGTCCAGGCTGCTGACGATATTTCGCATCGCTTCGAGGACCTGGGGGCCGATTTCCGCCTGTTCGGCCTGCCTCATGAGGTGCTCCTGCATGGAGGGTTCGCTGACCAGGGAATCAAAAAAATGCTGGCGGCGTTCGGCATCCTCCGTGGTGTAGGATCTGGAACCGGCGCCGGGACTGTCGCGCCATTCGTCGTCAAATTTTCCCAGGATCTCGAATTCCTTGGAGAAATCCATCTCATCCCCTTTGCCCTCCACTGCGCCGGGCTTTTCCGCGGTTTGGGCGGTCCCCGGTCCCTCGGCGGACGCCTGTCCCTCGCTCTCGTGCGGAAGGGGTTCCAGGCTCACGTTTTCCATGGGCAGTTCCTCCAGCGTGGGGTTGCTTTGGAGTTCCTCCTGGATGACCGAGCGGAGATCGAGCGCCGCGACCTGGAGAATTTTCAGGGATTGACGGAGCTGGGGCGCCAAGACCAGCGACTGTGTCTGCCGCTGCTGCAGGCCTTGGTTCATGCCCTGGCTGCTCATGCGGGACGGACGGGTCTTATGCGGTTCGGAAGCTTCACTTTGAAGGAATCAAAACCGCTCGAGCCTCCCAGCGCAAGCGCGCATGTGGATTTTGGCCCGAAAAATGCTGCACGCCTGCTCCTTCCCGCCTCCGCGAAGGGGGCGCCGCATTCAGGAGGGGGGCGGAGCTATGGCCTCGTGCAGGGCCACGGCGCCGAAAGTCATCGGGGCGGACTTCACATTTTCAAAGCCTGCGGCCTCAATTTCGCCGGCAAGGACTCCGCGGTTCGGGAATTCCTCGATCGTCCGGTTCAAGTAGGCGTAGGCGCTGCGATTGGCCGTCAAACACCCCGCGATCATCGGAAGGACATGCCGAAGGTAGAAGAAATACACCGGTTTGAACCAGGCATGGGGATGCGAGAATTCGAGAACGAAGAGTGTGCCTCCCGGCCGCAGCACCCGGCGCATCTCGGCCAGCGACAGAGCGCGATTTGTCATGTTGCGCAGTCCGAACGAGATCGTCACGGCGTCGAAGGATTTGTCCGGGAGGGGGAGGGCCAGCCCGTCGCCGTATTCAAAACGTAGATTTGCGCACGCACCCGGACCGGCTGCGGCCATTTTTTTACGGGCTTCGGCGAGCATGGGCTCGCAGAAATCCATGCCCGTGATTCGAGTTTCACGCGGGAGTCCGGCGCTCAACGCAAATGCCACATCCCCGCTGCCTGTGGCGAGATCCAAAACATCGCGCGGCGCCTTTCGGCGGACCGATGCGACCAGCTTTTCGCGCCATCCGCGATCCAGGCCGAAACTCAGAACGCGATTTGCCAAATCGTATCGGCGGGCGATTCGTCCAAACATCGAATGAATGGCCGAGGATTCGGGACCGGTCATAAATTTTTTGGTTGGAAAGTCATTAAGAGATTGACGTAATTCGATTTCTGCAATTAATTTAAAGTCACATTTCAAGCCGCAATCAAAAGAACCTCCTATGTCAACGAACCTGACGAAACGGGAAATCGTGCTGGAAATCTATCGCAAGACAGGTTTCCCGCAAAAACAGATTGTCGACACTGTGCAGCAAACGCTCGACATCGTGCAAAAAGCCCTCGCAAACGGACGCAATGTGGAATTGAGGAACTTCGGTGTCTTGGAGGTCCAAGTGCGCAAGCAACGCATTGGACGCAATCCGAACAAGCCGGAGGCCGAGGTGATCATTCCGCAGCGGGCGGTAGTGAAATTCAAGTCTGGAAAGATCCTGAAACAGCAGCTGAAGAAGCTGGATTTGACCAAGTTGCAGGTGTAGGCCGCGCGCGCGCCCTGCTGGCCGCGATATCAGTCGGGAGGACGGGAGAACAACGACGGCGCTCAGGCCGGCTTGCCGCCCCGGCAGGTTTTTTCCATGGTGTAGCGGGCGGCGAGATCTCCGACAATTGGTTCGCTCTTGAACGGGCGATTCACAACGGTGTGTCTGCCCATGCGTGAGTTCCAGACTCTTCCCGGCTTCCGCGAATTCTATCCTGAAGATATGGCTCGGCGAAACCATATGTTTCGCGTGTGGCGCCAGACGGCAAACGCCTTCGGGTTTGCGGAATACGACGCCCCGGTGCTCGAACCGCTCGACCTCTATCGGGCGAAGTCCGGGGATGAAATCGAGGCCCAGCTTTTCAGTTTCACGGACAAGGGCCAGCGGGAGGTGGCGCTTCGCCCGGAGATGACACCGACCGTCTGCCGACTCGTGGGCGCAAGGGCGGAATCGCTCCGACGGCCCATCAAATGGTTCAACATCTCGGAATTTTACCGCTACGAGCGGATGCAAAAAGGGCGCGGCCGCAGTTTTTTCCAGTTCAATGCGGATATTTTTGGAGAGGCGGGAATCGAGGCGGAGATCGAACTGATCGCATTGCTCGTCCAGTCCCTTCGCGCATTCGGGCTCACCGCGGCGGATTTTCGCGTGCGCCTGAGCGATCGGAATCTTTGGTTTTATTATCTCGAATCGCTAGGGCTCGATGAGCCGCGCATCCGGGCGATGCTCGGCGCGATCGATAAGTATGAGAAGATCGGAGACGAGGCGTTCAAGCCTTACATCGCGGAGTTCGGACCGGTCGATCCGGAGCTGAAACGGCAGGTGCTTTCGTTTGTCGAGATCAAGTCATTTCCGGGGCTCGAGGGGGTGGTCGGAGGCGCGGGGCCCAAGCTCGCCGAGCGCCTGAATGACTGGCGAAATCTGATCGCGGGCCTGGACGCAATGGGACTGGCCGAGTTCGTCCAGGTCGATTTGGGCGTTGTCCGCGGACTCGCTTATTACACGGGGATAGTGTTCGAGGCTTTTGACCTGAAAGGAGAGCTGCGCGCGCTGGCGGGAGGCGGGCGATACGACAATCTGGTCGCCAAACTCGGCGGCCCGGATCTTCCGGCAGTCGGATTTGCGGTAGGCGACATCACCTTCGCCCTCCTGCTCGAGCAGCGCGGACTGCTGCCGCAGCCGGTGCATGCCCCCGACGTCTATGCGGTCCTAGGCGGGCCGTCGGAGCGGCTCGCCGCATTCCGGGACATCCATGCGTTGCGCGCAGCCGGATTCCGCGTGGAGTATCCATTCAAGGACATTGCATTTGGAAAGCAGTTCAAGGCTGCGGCCGAGTCGGGCGCGCGGCTTGCGCTGATATACGGCAGCGATGAACTCGCCCGGGGAGTCGTGAAGTTTCGCGACCTCACCGAGCGAAGCGAGCGCGACGTGCCGAGCGCGGAAGTGCCGGGCGCCGTGCGCGATTTCTTCAGCCGCGGGATTTAGTCTGGCGGGAGTGATGTTTCGGGCCAAACCTTTCGGGCAGGAGTGTTGAGATCCCCGCTTCGATGCGTTTTTTCGAGTCGCAAACGCTGATGATCAGGGCATCCGGCCCGAACTCGCCGATGACCTGCCGGCATGCCCCGCACGGGGGCGTAGGCACGGCAGTGGGGGTGTAAATGGCCACGGCCTGCAATGACCGCTCGCCGGCTGAAACGGTGGCGACGATCGCCGCGCGCTCGGCGCACACGCACATCCCGTACGAGGAATTCTCGACGTTGCAGCCGCTGAAGATCCGGCCTGATTTTGCGAGCACCGCCGATCCGACGCGCAACCCGGAGTAGGGCGCGTAGGCGGCCTTCGCGGCTTTGCGGGCGGCCTTTTCGAGTTTGCTGCGGACGGCGGCGGTCAGGGCGGGACGTTTCATCAGTGGATTGGAAGACCCAAGCCGTTCCCCGTTGAACTTTCAACGCTCAAGCGAAGGCGAAGGGGGCAGGTTGAAAAAGTTGTGGTGTGGGATGGCCGCTCCGCGGCGCGGATCCAGCCAATCGAGGGCATCGTTCGACCGCAACTTTTTCAACCTGCCCGCTTCGCCGTCTTTCACCCGCTTCGCTTGCAATTGACAGTGCGAAATCCCATTTGCTTACGTACGTGCGCCGCCGGCTCCGATGACCAACTCCTTTTACAAAGATTTCGACCGAGAGACGTTCGGCGGCCCCCGCAAGACCGATTACAGGAACGCCTTTCAGATCGACCGGGACCGGATCATCCACGCGCACGCATTTCGCAAGCTCCAGTCTAAGACCCAGGTCTTTCTCTCCGGCGAATACGATTTCTACCGCACGCGGCTCACCCATTCCATGGAGGTGGCGCAAATCGGCCGGTCGATCTGCCATTATCTGCGCACCCGGGGCCGGCTGCTTTCGGACAAATTCCACATCGACAGCGATCTGGTCGAGGCGGTCTGCCTCGCCCACGATCTGGGGCACCCGCCATTCGGGCACTCGGGCGAGCGCACGCTTCAGGAGCTCATGAGGCCCTGGGGCGGCTTCGAGGGAAACGCGCAGACCCTGCACATGCTGACCGAGACGATGTATCAGAACGAGAACGGCGTCCACGGAATGCAGCCGACGCGGGCGCTTCTCGACGGGGTGCTAAAGTACAAAAAGCTGTACCGGGAATTTCCCGCTATGCCGGCCAATCACTTCTTGTACGATGCGCAGGAGTCCGTGCGGAGCTTCGTCCTAGGCGGGGCGACGATCCCGAGCGCGCTGCATGGAGGAGAGCGGCTCAATATGTTCAAGAGCGTCGAGTGCCAGATCATGGACTGGGCCGACGATGCGGCCTATTCGCTCAATGACATAGTCGACGGGGTCAAGGCCGGTTTTCTCACGGTCGAGCGCATTCAATCTTGGGCCTCCGGCGAATCCATGGACGCCGAACGGCGGCGCATGCTGAAGGAGTTCCTCGATGCGGTCCGCGGCGACCGCCTTGAAAACGCCTTTTCACAAAAGATTGGCGGCTTCATCAAGGCCTGCCGGCTGAAGGAGCGGGATAACTTTATGGCGGGACTCACGAACCGCTATCGATTCGAACTCGCCGTGGCGCCGGCGGCCGAGCGGGAGGCTTTTTTCTTCAAGAAGATGGCCAACGACATCATATTCGAAAGTCCGCAGCTCCAGCAGATGGAGCACAAGGCCCGGCGGGTGCTTTTCGAACTCTGGGACTCGTGCTGGCGAAATTATGTCACGCGGGAGACCCGCGTGATTCGCATCCTGCCCCCGCGCATAGGGCGGCTCATCGACGCCGAGGACAGCGAATCCGGAAAGGCGCGTCAGATTTGCGATTGGCTGGCCGGCCTCACCGATGGGGTGATCGTGCGCACCTACCGGCGGCTGTTCGATCCGGAGTTTGGGTCGTTTCGGGATCTTTCGTGACTAAGGCGCAGGGGCGGCAGCGAGATGGCCTTCCGCAACGGCGGCCCGGATCAATCGAAGCGCGTGCTCCCAAATTTCGGTGGAACCGTCCGCTATGGCGGAATTTCGGGCGATGACCCGGTCTTCCGTGACGCCATGACGGCGCCAGGCGGCGCCTTCCGTCCGGCAGTTCAAGAGCATGGCTTGAAACCGATCGATTGCGTTGGCGAAACGGGATTCGGGCGTTCGCTTTTCCTCGAACTCGTCCCATAGCGAACGAAATTCCCGGGTCTGGTCCGCCGGCAGAAGGCCGAAGATCCGGTCGGCCGCGCGGGCTTCCCGGGCGTGCTGATCGGCCGCTCGCGCGGCGTCGTAGGCGAAGGTGTCGCCGGCGTCGATCTCGACGAGGTCATGGATGATCACCATCCGGAGAACTCGCAGAACGTCGAGTCCGGGCAAGTTCGCGTGCTCCGCCAAAACTATGACCGCAAGGCAAAGGTGCCAGGAATGTTCGGCGTCGTTTTCCGGCCGGCGGCTCTGTGTGCACTCAGTCTGCCGGAAGATTTCCTTTAGCTTGTCGACCTCAAGAATAAATTGAACCTGCTTTTCGAGCCGTCCGGGCATCATGAAGCCGGATTAAGCCTCGCCGCTGGGTTTGGCGAGCGCCGAGTGCGCATCCCGGACTCACTGCGGGCTTCGCGCACCTGCCAGGCCTCGTGGGCAATCGCGGCGATGAAAAGGAAACCGATGGATGCGGCGGTCACGATCGCATCCGAAACGGGACTCGCGAATAGCCCCGGGAACTGAAGGAGGAACATTGCGACGACGCTCTGGGCCGCGACCACGGCGATCGAGTGCCGGCCCAGAAACGCGAGCGCGGGCCAGCTCAAGAGCTTCGGATAGCGAATTCCCGCAAGTGCGACGAAATAGGCCACGACGACGAAGCTTGCCAGGCGCAGGGAGCCGAGGGCGGGCTTGTTGATCGCCACGCCAAAATAGCGATCGGCCCACGGAGGCCGCCAGCCGAAGTGCTGGATGCCAAAGCAATATACTGCGACTCCGAGCGCGCCGGCCATGACAAGGATGCGCGGCCGTATCACGGGCGCCGAAACGCTCAAGCGGGCATGGCCTGCGATCACGCCCAAGAAGAACAGAAACTGCCAGGCGAACAGGTTGAACGCACCGATATTGACCGGATAGAACGAGATCGTGTCCATCGGCGGCGCCCACTGGGCGACCAACCAGAGGGCGAAGCTGATCCCGATGACCCAAAGATGGCGGCCGGCGTCGAGAGCGCGCAGCACAAAGGGCAGCGCCGCGACCAGCGCGCAATACATGGGGAGAATGTCGAGCAGGCCCGGCTGGTGAAGCATCGTCACGCCGAGCAGCATAGACAGCCAGGGACTCTGGTAGAATAGCTGCGGTGAATTCTGCGAACAAAAGCCAAAAAAAATGCAGGTCAGGCGGACAACGGCGAAACAGGCGAGAAACGCCGCGACTTGCCAGCGATAGATCATCGTCGCCCGGCGCCGGCACGCCTCCATCAGTGCATCGGGCCCGTCACGCCGGAGCTTTTGCGTATAGACCCAACCCGCGAGAAGCCCCGATATAAACACGAAGCCCTCCGCCGAGGAGAAAAGGCCGATCGATTCGTCCGACAGGATGCGCAGCCGGCTCGGCAGATGATTGACCGTCATCGAGACAAGCATCAACCCGCGCAGCGAATCGAAGCGCAAATCGCGTTTATTTTTACCCATCCGTTGGTCCATTATGTAGCAACTTGGGTGCCTAATCTGACGCCCATAGTTTAATTATAGCTATGACAGCAGATTTGCGGGCAGTTTCCCTTAAAAAAGCCTGCCTGGCACCCCCTTGCCACCTCCCCGGGGAGCCGCTGCGCCATTGTTTCCTTGCTTGCCGGCCGCCCCGGCTTTTTCCTTAAGGGCTTTGCCCTTATGAAAGTTCTCGTCGCCGATAAGATCTCACCAAAAGGGGTATCTTGGTTGCGCAAGCAGCCGGGCCTCGAAATCGTTGAAGCCTACGGATCTTCGCCGGCGAAGCTTCTGGAACTCGTGCGGGACGCCCATGCGATCGCGGTTCGTTCGGAAACGAAGGTCACGGCCGAGCTGCTCGCCGCCGCCCCGCTGCTCAAAGTCGTGGGACGCGCGGGGGTGGGCGTTGACAACGTCGACGTCGACGCCGCGACGGAGCGGGGCGTCATTGTCATGAATACCCCGTCGGGCAACACCGTTGCGACGGCGGAACTCACTTTCACCCATCTTCTTTGCGGCGCGCGACCGGTTCCGCAGGCCGCGGGGTCGATGCGTGACGGAAAATGGGATCGGAAGAGTTTTTCGGGCGTGGAGCTGTTCCGCAAGACCCTCGGCATCATCGGGCTGGGCCGAATTGGAAGCGAGGTCGCCAAGCGCGCCCAGGCATTCGGAATGCGCGTCATGGCCTATGATCCCTATCTTGCCCCGAGCCGGGCCAAGGCGATGCAGGTGGAGGCCTCGACCCTGGACGAACTGCTCGCCCAGTCGGATTTTATCACCGTTCACATGCCGCTCACCGATGATACCCGCTACCTGATAGACGAAGCGGCCCTGGCAAAGATGAAGAAGGGGGTGCGGCTGTTCAATTGCGCTCGTGGCGGCATAATCCGGGAGAGCGCGCTCATCGCCGCCGTCAAATCGGGACAGGTGGGCGCGGCGGGCCTCGACGTTTACGAAGACGAGCCCCTCGCGGCAGACAGCGAGCTTCGGAAGCTGCCAAACGTCGTCCTGACCCCGCATCTCGGCGCCTCGACCGTGGAAGCGCAGGATGCCGTGGGCGTGGAAATCGCGGAGCAAATCGCCGACGTGTTAAACGGCGGGGTGATCCGAAACGCCGTGAACATGCCCTCGATCGACGCGGCCGGCCTGAAGTCGCTCGGGCCGTACCTGGACCTCGGCGCCAAGCTGGGAACCCTGGTCCAGCAGATCGCCCCCAACCAGGTCGCGTCCCTGCGGATCACGTACTGGGGAAAGATCGTTGACCTCGACGTGAACTCGGTCACCCGCTCGATTCAACGCGGATTCCTCCGCCGTATCAGCGGCGAGGAGGTCAATTTCGTCAACGCGCCGGTCCTCCTCCAACGCCTGGGGATCCAGGCCGAAGTCGTGAAATCCACGGCTGACAGCGAGTACACGGAACTGATCCAGGTGGAAGCAGTGGCTCCGGACGCGGGGACCATCTCCGCCGCCGGAACTCTGGTTGGAAAGAACAACCAGCCGCGCATCGTGAAGATCAACGGGCGGGAAGTGGAGGTCGCCGCGGACGGAAAGCTCCTTGTTCTCGAAAACGTCGATCGGCCCGGGATGGTCGGCACGGTGGGCACGCTTCTCGGCAAGGACGGGGTGAACATCGCCGACATGTCCCTAAGCCGGCTGACTCCGGGCGGGACCGCCTACATGGTCGTTCGCGTGGACACGGAGCCGAGCGAGAAAGCCCGCGCCGAAATCAAGGGCCATCCGTCCATCAAGCTCGCTAAATTCGTGCAGCTTTAAACTCCAAGGCCCAGCACTTTGCTCATGACTTTCGTCATTGTCGCGGCCATCGGCTACCTGCTTGGTTCGCTTCCCTTCGGGTGGATCGTCGCGCGCGCCCGCGGCGTCAACATCTTCGAAGTGGGCAGCCGGAACCCGGGCGCCACAAACGTCCGCCGCAGCGTGGGCGCAGGAGCGGGCAACCTCGTTTTCGTCCTGGACTTGGTCAAAGGCGCTGCCGCGTCCGGCTGGCCGCTTCTGGCTTTGCCTCCCGACAACCGGGATGCTTTTTGCGTTACCGGCCTCGTCGCAGCGATGATCGGCCACAGCTTTTCGTGCTTCACCCGGTTCAGGGGCGGAAAGGGCGTGGCGACCGGGGCGGGCGGATTCTTGGTCCTGATGCCGCCGGCGACTCTCATAGCGGCGGCCGTTTGGGCGCTGCTTTTTTTCACCACCCGTTACGTTTCGCTGGCCTCGATCGCGGCAGCGGTAACGATGCCGGTGGGCGCATATTTTCTGAAGGAACCGACCGTCCTTAACGCGGCGGCCGCGGCGGCCGGGCTATTCGTGATAGCCCGCCACTGCGGGAACATCGTCCGCCTTATCCGTGGGACGGAAAACAGGTCGCGCCCTGCGATCGGGGAGGATTCGTGAGCGGGGAGCCAATCATTCGCATCGGCCTTTGCGGCCTCGGCACGGTGGGGCAGGGCGTCTGGAAGCACCTCGAAAGGGCGCGAAACGAACTGACCTCGCGCCTGGGCCGGCGCTTCGAGGTGACCCGCGTGGCCGTGCGCAATCTGAAGAAGGCGCGCTCCGTGCGGGTCCCGGCGGGCAAACTGACGACCGATGCCCTGTCGATTGCCGCCGATCCGGATATACAAGTGGTCTGCGAGTTGATCGGAGGCACGGGCCTGGCGCGGAAAGTCACGATGACCGCTCTCGCCCATGGGAAAATTGTGATTTCGGCCAACAAGGCGCTCATTTGCAAGCACGGCGCGGAAATTTTCGCTGCGGCACGGGCCAACGGCGGTCATTTCCTCTTTGAAGCGAGCGTCGCCGGAGGGATCCCGATCATCAAGGCGCTCCGGGAGGGGCTTGTCGCCAATCGGTTTCCGCTGATTTACGGGATCCTAAACGGCAC